>OFFV01000233.1_pt1 | contig 48288 bp, 41 predicted proteins | sample 1521461 | NCBI WGS metagenome assembly OFFV01 (sample SAMEA3504120, study PRJEB24116) | mouse gut metagenome | biome: mouse gut; feature: mouse-associated habitat; material: faeces | place: Denmark | collected 2011 | reverse complement strand
AATGGAGTTTTTCAAGTATAATAAGCGGTAGATACAAACTCATCTCTTTTCGTATGTTTTTTTGTTTGACGCTTAAATTATACTACAAGAGATTGAGTTTGTATTTTTATTTTTCAAAAAAGTTGTAAACTGCTGATACATGTAAGTTATAAGTTTTTTTGGAAAAACTCTTTTGGTATTTTTTAATCACCACAAATAACCTTGAAGTTTCTTTGAGGGCTGCGACGACGTGTACATGCTGTTGTCCTGCATCACGATGGAAATCCTGCTGAGCTTCTTCAACTGCTTTGTAGAGCGGAAATTCTCTATATCCTGCTGAGTATCACAACAGAAGGATGTAATGAAATATTCTGCATCATTGTGGGAGCAAAAAAACTCCAAGTTTTGGAGGGGAATGCTCATCAACTATCCTTAATAATTAAATGCTAAAGTGTCAATACCACTGGGGCAGCGCACAATGGAGAAGTGCTGCTGTCCCCAGCCTTATTCCAACGGCTTCTATCGTATAGCCGGTGAACCAAGTCCTATTCAGAGGTCGGGTGTGGGCAGAGCCCACGAAAAAGAGCAATTGGAATGATTTATTTTTATAGACATTTCTGTGTAAAACCGTAGAGATTGGCAATACTATAATCAGAAAGATAAATCGACAATAAATTTAATCTTGTAATTCGACAGAATACAGTACATATCTGAATCTTATCGGAAGATTTTTTCCTCCATAGACACAGAAAAATTTACAGCCTCAAACATTATACATATCCGAACCATATTGAAATGATTTTTCTTCAAAGATACAGAGATATTTACAGCTTTAAGCGTTGAACACGCATAACTTTATTATAATACACGGTTTGCCTATTTATTCTTATCAACATACTTAAAACACGTTAAAATAGCTAATCAAAAGCTTTCCCCCTAATCAAATTCACATCACCACCCCCCTCTTATTTTTCTCAATCCAACACAATAATTTTCTTCTATTGCTTTTGTCAATATATCACATTTTACCCCAGTTCACGACTTAAAATTACACAATATTCAGTGTCACAGGACTTACTAATCCTAGATATTCTGTTTTTACTTCCATCATTATATTTCCAAAGACTTTTTTTCTTGACAAAGAAGCTGTTGTGGCGGTAAGATGAGAGCAGTTTCTGGACAGTCTGGCAGGACATATCCCCTGATAAGGAGAGCAATCCGCATGAAGAGTATAAAAAAATTATTTCCTGAAGTAAATACACAGAGTTTTATTGTCTCCCTCTGTTTTCTTGCAATCTGCATCAATACGCAGCAGATTCAGACCACTTCCTGGAACAGTGGGATGATTGAGTTCTGCAGGGATTCAATGGGCGTTCTGATGGCGATAGTTCTGTTTACACACTATAAATGGAGCGACTTTGTAAAGCATAAAATACCCTATTGCATATGGACTGGCCTGGGGCTTGCGGCAGGGGTGGATCTGATTCCCATGGCCCTTGCAGAACGGTTTGATTTTCTGCTTGCGGATACCATTGTCATTGCTCTTGGTATTTTCCTCATGGGGTACTGTGTCATTCATACCGCCATCAGTTTTTTTGTAGAAAAACGCCGCCCAAAGTTCTACCGTCCGCTGTTTTTTGTGTGGATCCTGATGCTTGTGCTGATGATCTTTTCAGAGAGTGGACTGTTGTGGCCCCTGTGTTATTTTGTGTTGTTTCTGACCTATTATCTAACGGATCAGACGCCGGCACAGAGGCATAATGTGGCCATGGGCATGATAAACGGCATTATTCTGGGATACATTGCTCTGCAGGCTCACTCCCTGATATTCCGGCCCTATGACCGGCTCCGCTATGTAGGAAATTTCTGCAACCCCAACAACAACAGCATCTTTCTGTGCATTTGCCTCGGTGCCATCCTGGCCAAGCTTCTTTATGTGGCAAAAAAGGGCGGCTCCAAAACAGAGCGGACATTTTATTTCCTTATGGCAGGCACCTGCTATTCTTTTATCTGCCTGACCATATCCCGCTCCGCGTACCTTGTTGTATTTGTACTCACTCTGTTTTTCCTGGCTGCTTACTGCAAAATCAGGGGCAAAAAGATCTTTTTCAGAACAGGGCTTTTGCTGGTATCTGTTTTTGTTTTACTGTTTCCTGCAACTTACCTTGCAGTGCGGTACATCCCCACCATCCATCCACATGTGCTGTTCTACTATCAGGAAGGTTACTCGGAAGACCGTGTCCATTCCTGGGATAAATGGGACTCAGAAAAGTTCGTGAGTTTTGAGGAAGTGCTTCAGGGTATATTCGGAAGATTTGAGAGCCTGAAGGATTCGTGGGAAGATCTGAAGGAAAAGCCTGGTGAGGCAGAAAGTGAAGCGGTCAGTTCCGAGAATTTAGTCTGCAGCACTGCTGACCTTTCCGCTGCTCTGCTGGCAGCATCCAGCGCCGATACCGGAGGAGAAGTGCAGGTTCCGAACCAGATACCTGTCCTGGATCCCTCTGAGGCAGGTAATTCATTGATTGTTAGATATACTATATATAAATGGTTTTTCACCCATCTGTCCTGGCGGGGCACGCCGTTCAATGAACAGGGATTTCAGCTGATGGATGGATATTGGGTACAGCACGCCCACAACCTCTATCTTGACTATGGGATCAACTATGGATTTCCGGTTATGATACTCTTTACTCTGTTTATCTGGTGGGGCATTGGGAGGCTAGCCAAAAAGGGGATGGGAGGACAATGGGAAAAACTTGCCAGTCTTTTTATCGTTTTGATTCCCCCGATTTTTGGTCTGCTTGAGTATTCCTGGGGAACCGGCCTGCTTTCCACAGTGGCATTTTATTTCTCTTTCAGGGAAATGTTTGTGGATGCGGCCAGTGCCTTGCCGTAAAAAAACTGAAAATTTGATCAGTTCGTAAGTCAATTTTTCATGAATGTGTCTCTCGCTCTCTCCGGTGCAGGAAGTGTTTGTGGATAACTGATACAGCTTTATGGTGTCTCTCTTTGTTTTTTGAGAGTAGAAACTGTATCAGTTATTTTTCGTTATTTTTTGAAAACCACTTTGGCTGAAAGCTTGTTTCCACACCGGGAATCTGATTTCCACAGGCTTTTTCTCTTGACAAAGCGGTTGGTGTAGCGGTAAGATGGAAACAGTTTCTAGATATACCGGCAGGATACTGGCCCTGATAAGGAGACCATTTCAAATGAAAATCATTAAAAGAATATTCCCTGATATCAATGTTCAAAATGTACTTGTTTCTGTCTGTTTTCTGGCAGTATGCATTAACACACAGCAGATTCAGAGCAATTCCTGGAACAGCGGCATGATTGAATTCTGCAGAGATTCCCTGGGAGTTCTTATGGCTGTGCTTCTGCTTACACACTACAGATGGAGTGATTTCACAAAGTATAAGGTTCCTTATCTTGTGTGGACGGCCCTGGGGCTTATGGCAGGAGTGGTTTTCGTTCCCACAGTCATTGCGAGGCGTCTGGATTTTTTGTTTGCGGATACTATTGTTATCGCCCTTGGCATTTTTCTTATGGGATACTGCGTGATTCACACCGCCATCAGCTTTTTTGTGGAGAAACATCGCTCCAAATTTTATTACCCACTGTTTCTTATGTGGGTGGTAATGCTTGTATTGATGATTTTTTCCAGAAGCAGTTACTATTGGCCCCTGTGCTATTTTGTACTGTTTTTGACCTTTTATCTCACAGACCAGACAGCCGAGCAGCGAACCAATGTGATCACAGGCATGATAAACGGCATGATCCTGGGGTATATTGCCATACAGGTGCATGCCCTTCTGTGCAGGCCTTATGACAGGCTGCGCTATGTGGGGAATTTCTGTAATCCAAATCATAACTGTATGTTTTTATGTATGTGTCTGGCAGCGATGCTGGCAAAGATTCTGTTTGTTGTCAAAAAAGGCGGCAGGAAAATAGAGCAGATTATCTACTTCCTTATGGCAGGTACCTGTTATTCTTTCATATGCATGACAATGTGCCGTTCCGGCTACCTTGCAACATTTATTCTTACCCTGTTTTTCCTGGCAGCTTACTGCAAAGTCAGGGAAAAGAAAGTTTTTTTCAGAACAGGGCTGCTTTTGGTATCTATTTTTGTGATACTGTTTCCCACAACTTACCTGGCAGCGCGGTATATCCCTACCATTCACCCCCATGTGCTGTTCTACTTTCAGGAAGGTTACTCCGAAGACCGCGTACACTCCTGGGATGCAAGAGATTCAGAAAAATTTGTGCCCTTTGAAGCTGTGCTCCAGGGTATATTCGGAAGATTTGGGAACCTGAAGAACTCCTGGAAAAATCTGTCGGAAGCGCCTGTGGAGGAGGTGGGAATGGAGGTAGAAAACATGAGCACGATGCAGTTGGCCTTCAGCTCTGCCGACTTTCTCACCGCAGTAATTACGACATCCGGTTTTGAAGTACAGGGGGAAGGGAAAAATTTGAGCAAAATTCCTGCCCTGACTCCCACAGAAGCGGGCAATTCGCTGATTGTCAGGTACACTATCTATAAGTGGTATGCAACGCACCTGTCCTGGAGGGGGATGCCCTATGAAGACCAGGGATTTCAAATGACAGAGGCACATTGGATCCAGGACACTCATAATATTTATCTGGACTATGGGATCAACTATGGTTTTCCGGTAATGATACTTTTTGCCATATTCATATGGTGGGGGATCGGAAGACTTGTCAGAAAAGGTATGGCGGGGGGCGAATGTGAGACACTGGCTTGTCTCTTCATTACCTTGATTCCGCCGATATTTGGCCTGTTTGAGTACTCCTGGGGGGCGGGGATGCTCTCCACTGTGGCATTTTATCTTGCATTTAAGGAAATGTTTGTGGATATTCCCAGAGCAGTGACGAGAGTTAGGACATAAAAAATTCTATCAAAAATGAAACAACACCAGTAAAAGGCTGCCTGCCATTTGGCAAAACATGGCAGACAGCCTTTTACTGTGATGGTTTGGAACCTGAGAGCCTGTTTTACTGAGAAGTGTTTTTTCCACCATTCTTCTGTTCCGGAACTGTCTCGGAGCAGACAACATCTACATACTCTCGTACAATACGTGTCAGCGATTCCCTAAAGCTCTTGTTCATTGTAGCAGCCTTTTCCAAAAGCATATCTGCTTCAAAACCTCTTTCATACCCGCGGATAAAATAATCTGCTGAGACATCAAAGGTAGTGCAGATCTTGTAAAGCGTCTTGGAAGAGATACTCTTCTTTCCGCTTTCCACAGCTGCTAAAAAGCTTTCTGATACCCCGCATTTTTCACTGAACTGAGAGCGGGTCATCTTGTCTGCTTCACGGATTTCCCTGATGCGCAGCCCAACCACCAAATTATAATTATTTTCCGGTTCCATGTTTTTGCCTCCTTTGTATTTGTTGTGACAGCAGGTGTCTTCGACAGTTGCCTGCCAATAATATGTTACTGGTTTACCTGTTGATTCCAAAGAATGCACTCAACAGCTGCGGACAGTGCTGACGCAATTTTTTTCTAAAGAAGCAGATCAGATAACCCTTTCAGATATATTATACCAGATCTGAATCATAATGTTTATACTCGAAAGAGAAAACATCTATACTCTATGGGATTGAAATACATTGATACAGTATAAGATAGCTTTGTAATTTAATGCTCAATACGTTAAAGAATCTATCTGTCAGCAAAACTGGCAGAATGGTTCAAGGAGACTGAAACAGTTAAAACGATGGGTAATACTTATGGGCTAAGGAAAAACAAAGAATGAGGCAGTTAAATTCATAGAATAGATAACTTGAACATGATAAGAGATATAATAAAATGCAGGATATATAATTATAAAAGATTTCTTGGATATCTGTCCATATCCATTCTGCCACAGCAGACTGGATACAGACGGATGTCCGAATATAAATACTTTTGAAGTCTATTTATGTAAATGGGTACAAATTACTTCTACATACTCCCTGATAATACGAGTAAGAGCCTCTCTGAAAGGTTTATCCATGGTTGATGCCTTTTCTGTAAGCATATCTGCTTCAAATCCCCCTTCATGTCCAAAAATAAAGTAATCTGCTGACACATCAAAGGCAGTACAGATTTTATAGAGGGTTTTAGAAGTGATTCCTTTGCAGCCTCGCTCCACAGCTGTCAAAAAGCTTTCTGATATGCCACATTTTTCACTGAACTGAGCCCGGGTCATTCTGCCTGACTCGCGGATTTCCCGGATCCGCAGGCCCACCGTCAGATTAAAGTCTTTACCTGGTTCCATAGTATTTTAACCTCCTGTTTTCTGGTGTACTCATTTGAGCTTTTAAAGTGTCTATGTAGTGTACTTTATATTTAAGCAGCTTTCAAGAATCGTTTTCTGTAAAACAGCCAATGCAGAATAGTACTGCCTGCAGCAAACCGGAACATTGAGGCTCGTTTCGCCGCAAGAGCAGCCGCTGCAAAGTAGTACTTTCTGCAATAAATCCTGAAGTAGTACCTGGGCCTGAGTAAACCAGATGCCCAGGCTCCGCTTACCTTAACGGCAGCCATTCTAAAGCATTGCATAACCGCAATAAACTCGAATGCCTTTCTCCAAGCCCACGCAGAATACAATCAGGAGTTTTGTGTCTGGGAGCACACTACATCCACATACTCTTTTATCATACGGGCAAGGGATTCTCTGTAGGGCTTATCCATGGTAGCCGCTTTCTCCAACAGCACATCCGTCGTATGCCCTTCTTTGTGGCCCTGAATAAAATAATCTGCGGACATATCCACCGCCGTGCAGATTTTATACAGAGTTTTGGAGGTGATGCTTTTCTTGCCGCTCTCCACTGCAGCCAGAAAACTTTCGGAAATGCCGCACTTTTCACTAAACTGGGCGCGAGTCATCCGGTCCGCCTCACGAACCTCCCGAATCCGCCGTCCCACCGTTAAGTTATAATCTTTTTCTGGTTCCATATGATCTGCCTCCTAAGTAAATTTACCAATAACAAGAGTTTCCTGAAACTGTGCCGCCCGCTTCGCCCCAATCTTTATGGCTGTTGTGTTTCCGAACAAACTACATCCACATATTCTTTTACAATGCGCACCAGAGCATCCCTGTAAGCTTTGCTCATATCAGAAGCTTTTTCTGTCAGCAGATTTACTTCAAATTCCTCGTTTTTTCCTCTGATCAGATAATCTGCAGATACTTCCAGAGAGGTGCAGATTTTATATAATGTGTGGGTGGTGATGCTCTTTTTGCCGCTTTCCACTGCAGCCAGAAAACTTTCGGAAATACCGCATTTTTTTCCAAATTCACTCCGGGTCATTCTGCCCGATTCCCGAATTTCTCTGATCCGCTGTCCGACAGTTAAGTTGTACTTGTTGTCTGCTTCCATAGTTCTCTTTCCTCCTGGTTGATTTTATTTCATTTCTCTGCTGTTACCTGTTTATAATTCCAATGAATCGCGTTGGTTATTCTAAAAAATATCCTGCAGGAGGTCATTATTCCTGCCCTACATCAGAGGGAATCTGCAGAATGTCAGTGTTCTAATTCAACTTTTTCCAGAAGTTCCCTGATCTGTTCCACATTAAGCCATTCTGTATTGTTCCCGGAACTATAAGAAAATCCTTCCGGAACCTGTTTTCCGGTGGGCTGGACTTTCCGGCTTTCGCTCCATACCATCTGCGGATAAACGATAAAGTGCTTATCATACTCATATGCCGTCAGAGAATCCTCCGCGGCAACCATGATTTCATGAAGCTTTTCTCCTTCACGAATGCCTACCTCGGGCATGCTGCAGCCTGGAAGCATGGCTTCTGCCAGATCCGTGATCTTAAAGGAAGGAATTTTGGAGATAAAAGTCTCGCCTCCCTTTGCTTCCTCCAGAGCCTTGACCACCAGTTCCACACCTTCCTGAAGACTGATCCAAAAACGGGTCATACGGTAATCGGTGATGGGAAGCTCTTTTCCTCCGTTTTTGATAATATTGTGGAAAAATGGGATGACCGATCCTCTGCTTCCTGCTACATTGCCGTAGCGAACAATGGAAAAACTGATATCCTTACTCCCGGCATAGGCATTTGCAGCGATAAAAAGCTTGTCCGATACAAGTTTTGTCCCCCCGTACAGATTAACGGGATTTACCGCTTTGTCTGTGGACAGCGCCACCACCTTCTTCACCCCTGCGTCCAGAGCGGCATCAATCACATTCTGCGCGCCGTTGATGTTAGTCTTGATGGCTTCCGCCGGGTTGTATTCACAGGCGGGAACCTGTTTCAGGGCTGCTGCATGAATTACATAGTCAACACCTTCCAGGGCCCGGGTCAGCCTGTCCCTGTCCCGCACATCCCCGATAAAAAAACGGAGCCGGTCTTTATATTTTTTTAATTCATTCTGCATGATAAACTGTTTATACTCATCCCGGGAATAGATAATGATTTTCTTAGGGGTATAGTGTTCCAGAACATATAGGGTAAAAGCTTTGCCGAAACTTCCGGTCCCTCCGGTGATCAGTATTGATTTGTTATTCAGCATGCGTTTTCCTCACTTTCCCTGCCTGTATCAGGCAAATTATAGCTATTTAAGCTTATCATATCATGGGGCAAATTACAATTCTGTTTTTAAAAGTACAACAAAATTAAGAACCAATATCTTGTGAATGATGTTGTGGATTCAAGCTAAGTATAGTAAAATAGCGGTACAAAACCAACGGGGGTGGGCGGAGTGAAGAAAACGGTAAAACTGCCTATAGGAATAGAAAACTTCGAGAAAATGCGGACAGAAGGATTTTACTATGTGGATAAGACCGGCCTGATTATAGAATTACTGGAAAACTGGGGAGAGGTAAACCTTTTCACACGGCCCAGAAGATTCGGCAAATCCCTGAATATGAGCATGCTGAAGTATTTTTTCCAATATGGCTGTGACAGCAGCCTTTTTGAAGGGCTTGCCATTGCTGAAGAGCGGGATCTGTGCGAAAAATATATGGGAAAATTTCCTGTGGTGTCCATCACACTGAAAGGAGCCAGTGGAACGAATTATGAGGACGCTCGTTGCATGCTCTGTTCTGTGGTGGGCAATGAGGCCATGAACTTTTCTTTTTTAAAAGAAAGCAGCAGACTGACGGATGAAGATAAAATACAGTACCAAAGCCTGATAACCCTGGGTAAAGGGGGCGAATCCGGTTTCCTCATGTCAAATGATGTGCTGACGGACAGTCTCCACACGCTCTGCAGCCTTTTGCATAAACATTACGGCCGGAAAACCATTCTGCTCATAGATGAGTATGATGTGCCCCTGGATAAAGCGGAACGTCAGGGATACTATGAGGAGATGCTGGCTTTGATCCGAGGCATATTCAACCAGGCCCTGAAGTCCAACGACAGCCTGCACTTTGCCGTGCTGACCGGGTGCCTGCGGGTGGCCAGGGAAAGTATTTTTACCGGACTGAACAACCTGAAGGTACTGTCCATTATGGATACAAGATACCATGAGCATTTCGGATTCACAGACCAGGAAGTGAAAGAGATGCTGGAATATTATGGGGCAGGCGGAAAGCTTGTCCAGACCCGGGAATGGTATGACGGGTACAGATTTGGACATGCGGATGTGTATTGTCCCTGGGATGTGATCAACTATGTGGATTTGCTGCGCTCAGACCCGGAGGCACAGCCCCGGGCCTTCTGGGCCAACACCAGCGGAAACGACATTATTCGAGCCCTGCTGCACAAAGCGACACCGGGAACAAAGAGGGAGCTGGAACGCCTTATTGACGGGGAAGTGATCCGAAAAAAAGTAAATCAGGAGCTGACCTACCGGGATGTAAATAGAAGTGTGGACAATATCTGGAGTGTAATGTTTGCCACAGGATATCTGACGCTGCGGGGAGAAGCGGAGGGGGATATATTACCCCTGGGCATTCCCAATCTGGAGATAAGGAAGCTTTTTATGGACCAGGTGATGGAGTGGTTTCGGGAGGAGTCGGGAAAGGATGCTCCTGCCCTGGAAGGGCTCTGCCGGGCTCTGCTCTCCGGGGATGCGGCGGAAGCCCAGCGGCTGTTTCAGGCTTTTCTGGCCAGAACCATCAGCATTCGTGACACAGGGGCGCGGAAGGGACGGAAAGAGAACTTCTACCACGGCATTTTGCTGGGGCTTCTGTGCCACAGAGAGGACTGGATCGTGGAGTCCAACGGGGAGTCAGGGAACGGGTACAGCGACATTCTGGTGGAGGACTGGGAGACAAATACCGGCATGGTGATCGAAGTAAAATATCCCGACGGAGGGAACCTGGAGGCGGGCTGCAGGAAAGCTCTGGCACAGATTGAAAGAATGGATTATGGGGAGAAACTGCGCAGAAATGGCATGGAGACGATTCTGAAGTATGGGGTTGCCTGCGACAGGAAGCGGTGCAGAATAGAGCTGGATAGCAGGAAATAAAAGGATTTCTGTGAGCATAAAATAAGCAAAAATTTAGAAACCACATTCAAAACAGTTTATCTTTTGTATAGTCAACTGTCTCTGCTGCATTGAATGTGGTTTCTGTTAGTTAATATAACATATATGCGGGGTAAATGCAAGCGAAAATTATCAAAAAATTGTATTTTTTGTCCGATTGGGTATTGTATGGGCATTTTCAGATGGAAAAAATAGACAAGATCAAAGTTATAAATGGGAAGATTTGACAGAAATGTTTCTTACTGAGTGACGCTGAAGCCTGACAAAGGCCAGGATGTAAGATAGAATTAAATAGTATAAACAAAAACCACACTCAGCCCAGTTTATCTTTTGTAAAAAATAACGGTTTCTGCTGCGCTAAGTGTGGTTCCTGTTAGATAATATAACACATATATCAGGAGAATGCAAGCGAAAGTTGACGAAATTTAGGTGTATTTGTTAGACAATTATTTATTGCAACAAGGAAGGCTAAAACTTCTCACACTGTTTCACAGAATGTATCTGGGTGAGTGGAATCAAATATCTCGTTAGCCCACATGAGCGTAACAAGGTTTTCAGTATCCGACAGGTTAATGATGTTATGAGCATATCCAGGAAGCATATGGACAGCCTGAAGCCGTTCCCCGTTCACCTCAAACTCTCTGATTTCATCTGTCCCTATTTTCCTCTCCTGAATCAGTCCATGGCCGGCGACAACAATGAAGAATTCCCATTTGCTATTGTGCCAGTGCTGTCCTTTGGTGGTGCCGGGGCGGCTGATATTGACTGAAAACTGTCCATGGTCCGCTGTCTTTAGAAGCTCTGTAAAACTGCCGCGGCTGTCGCAGTGCATTTTCAGATCGAATGCTGTTTTCTCTTTGGGAAGGTAAGAAAGATACATTGAATACAGTTTTTTCTCGAAGCTTCCCGGAGCGATCTGCGGCATAACCAGAGTTTGCGGCTGGTCATGGAAGGTCTCCAGCAGCTGTACAATCCTTCCCAATGTTGCCTTATGTGTCACGGGAGCATAGCAGTAACGGCCATTTTCATCAGGGCAGGGGGTCAGACCATCATACTCCACACCATTGACCACTTCTCCGGCTTTTGGATACTCGCAGCGGTGCGGTCTGCCTTCCACTGCATCATACATCTCTTCAATCAGGTCATCAATAAAAAGCACCTCAAGTTCCACACATGGATCGTTGATCTGAACAGGCAAGTCTCTGGCAATATTGTTGCAGAAAGTTCCTACTGCGCTGTTGTAGTTTGGACGCACCCACTTGCCTGCCAGATTTGGGAAACGGTACACATAGACGGGGACGCCTGTTTCTTCCCCGTAGTTGAAGAAAAGTTCTTCCCCGTCTCTTTTACTGATCCCGTATTCGCTTGTTCCGAACCGGCCGGCCAAAGTTGCCTGCTGGCTGCTGCTCAACATGACAGGAGCCTTGTTGTCATGGGCCCGGAGCATGTCCAGCAGTGTACCGGCAAAACCAAAGTTGCCGGTTTTAAACTCTGCTGGATCTGTCGGCCTGTTCACACCGGCCAGGTGAAAGACAAAATCACAATCTGAACAGAAACGATCAAGTTCTTCCAACGAATTATCTCTGTCATATGCGTAGATCTCTTCGATATGTACTGCCGGTCTGGTCCTGTTCTTTCTATCACGGATGTTTTTTAAATTTTCTACAAGGTTTCGGCCGACAAATCCAGCCGCACCTGTTACAAGCACTTTCATTTCATTCCCCGATCCTTATATAAATTTCCATCCCACAGCTGGGAGTTAAACCTGTTTTCTCCACACCATTCTGTTGACCACGCCAACATAACTTTGGATGATTTTTATCACTTTGCCGCTCACATTGGTGTCGATATAATCCGGCACAGGAACCGCACCGCCGTTTTTTTCCTCCCTGATCATCTGTACCGCCGTGTCCACAGCCTGCAGCAGCCCTTTTGTGTCAATGCCAGAGAGAATGAAGCAGGCCTTGTCAAGGGCCTCCGGCCGCTCTGTGGATGTTCTGATGCAAACAGCCGGAAACGGATGACCGACAGATGTAAAGAAGCTGGATTCTTCCGGCAGCGTGCCTGAATCGGAAACAACACAGAATGCGTTCATCTGCAGACAGTTATAGTCATGGAATCCCAGCGGCTCATGTTGAATAACCCTGCCGTCCAGCATAAAACTGCTGTTCTCCAGGCGTTTGCGGCTTCTGGGGTGGCAGGAGTATAGAACCGGCAGGTCATATTTTTCTGCCATTCTGTTAATCGCTGTAAAGAGAGACTGAAAGTTCTTCTCCGTATCAATATTTTCCTCACGGTGGGCAGAAAGCAGGATATATTTGCCTTTTTCCAGTCCCAGCCGGGTATGGATATCAGAAGCTTTGATTGCTTCAAGGTTTTCCGCCAGCACTTCCGCCATTGGGCTTCCGGTCACATAGGTGCGTTCCTTTGGAAGACCACAGTCAGCGAGATATCTTCTGGCATGTTCAGAGTAAGCCAGGTTGACATCCGAAATGATATCTACAATTCTCCGGTTTGTCTCTTCCGGCAGACATTCATCTTTACACCTGTTTCCGGCTTCCATGTGGAAAATCGGGATGTGAAGTCGCTTTGCACCAATTACGGACAGGCAGCTGTTGGTGTCGCCCAGTACCAGCACAGCCTCCGGTTGCAGCTCTGCCATTGCCTTGTATGATGCAGCGATGATGTTTCCCATGGTCTCACCCAGGTCAGCGCCAACAGCATCCAGATACAGTTCCGGATCCGCTAATCCAAGGTCTTTAAAAAACACGCCGTTCAGGTTATAGTCATAGTTCTGGCCTGTATGTACAAGAATCGTGTCAAAATACTTGCGCGCCTTTTTAATCACCGCAGCCAGGCGGATAATCTCCGGCCTTGTGCCAACGATTATCATCAATTTTATCCTGCCGTTTTCTTTCCAATTCGGATAACTGCCAGAATGGTTCATATCATCTTTCCCCCTGCATAGAGTTTAAGTGTTACTGTTTTTTAATTATCTATGCTTCCACAGCATGCGGCCGGCCTTCCAGCTCTTCTTTTACATAATCCGTGCTCATAATCTTTTTCACCACACCGTCTACGTCAAGACGATTTGTGTTGTGGCTTGTATATGCCTCTTCCCCCTCTGTCAGGACATTGCCGTCCACATAGAATTTATCGTAATTCAGTGACCTTCCGTCGGGTGCAATGCGGAAATAGTGTCCCATGTCGGTTGCCCTCAGCCGCTCTTCTCTGGTCATCAGAGTCTCATACAGCTTTTCTCCATGGCGGGTACCGATGATTTTTTTCTCTGTTTTTCCAAACACTTTCATGACGCCGTCAGCCAGATCATTGATGGTGCACGCATCCGCCTTCTGGATAAACAGATCCCCTGGCTCGGCGTGTTCAAAAGCAAAAGCTACCAGGTCCACGGCTTCGTCCAGATTCATCAGAAACCGTGTCATATTGGGATCTGTAATCGTGATAGGATCCTGTCTCTTTATCTGGTCGATAAAGAGGGGAATGACGGAACCACGGGAGCACATAACATTGCCATACCTGGTGCAGGATAAAACCGTTCCTCCCCGCTCAAACGCTTTCTGGGCCCGGGCTGCTACTACTTTTTCACCAATCGCTTTTGTCATGCCCATGGAATTGATCGGGTAAGCTGCCTTGTCAGTGGAGAGGAATACAACACGTTCTACTTTATTCTCAACAGCCGCTGTTATAACATTATCTGTTCCAATGACATTCGTATTTACGGCTTCCATGGGAAAGAATTCACAGCTTGGAACTTCTTTGAGCGCAGCAGCATGAAAAACGAACGCTGCTCCATACATGACATCCCTTACAGAATCAAGATTTCTCACATCGCCAATATAAAAAGATACTTTTGAAGCATACTCCGGGTACATGGCCTGCAATGAATGTCTCATGGTATCCTGCTTTTTTTCATCGCGGCTTATGATACGGATCTCTCCAATATTGGTGGTGAGAAAATGTTTAAGGACAGTTGAGCCGAAACTGCCCGTGCCTCCGGTAATTACAAGAGTCTTTCCTTTAAAGGCTTCTGTGATGGAAGGCAATTTATTTATTGGTTGATTTTGCATTGTGTGTTCTCCTTCTCACAGGCTATTTTAAAACAGGCACATGTTCATACACTTCCCTGAATTCAGCTTTGTTTTTCAACAGATACTCAGCGATTACTTCCATCAATTCAAAATCATTCTCGTGATCCAAGTCCAGAATTCCTGTATCATCCATTTCTACAGCTTCACAGTAGCCATCGAGAACACCCTTTCCTGCTCTTAAATATTCAGGTCTATACGCGTAGATTGAGGCATTCATATCAAATATCTCCGGAGCTTGCTGTCTTGCTGTAAAATTAGACTCTACTACTTTTTTAAAGCCGTGCTCTGTTCGTTTCAGCTGGTTAAAATAAGGATTTCTTCTCGCCGCAGCAACTGTTGTTGTGACATCCGCATCGGCCTCCATGTGTTTTTCTATAACCCTTGAAAGGTCATCCACGGTCCTTAAAGGAGATGTAATGTCAAGGTCAACTACCATGTCATACTGGACTTCTTTCCGTGCTTCCATCTTAGTTAAACAGTCATTAATGACAGCAATTTTTCCCACTGAATCTCCCGCAAGGGTTTTATCTCTCTCAATTGTCTCAACAATCAGCAGACCATTCTCAGCTGCCAGTGTAAGAAGCTCACAACTGTCAGAGTTAATTACTGTATCAGCTTCAACTTCCGGGTGTCTTTTTAAGTAAAGATCTATAGTTGACACTGAAAAATAAACCAAATACTTCCCGCAGAACTTCCGCAGATTCTTGTTCTTTATTCCTTTTGATCCGGCTCTGCCGCAGATTGTAAATAATATTCGCACAGCATTATCCTCCAATTAAGTTTCTCCACGTCTATGTTAAGCCTTGAGAAAGGCTAAGGAGCCTCAAACCATGTGTAACCCCATTTTCCTCAAGCCTGCCTTTGTCTCCAAATATCAAGTCAATATAATTTAGCAGCTCCCGTTTCTGGTAGTCATCCCGTTCTTCTTTAAAATCAAGTTCTTTCCCTGATTTGAGAAAAGTAATCTTATTACTTACTATATCTCCCAGAATCGTGTCCTCTTTTGTAAACAGTTCTATTTCTCGAATTGTCCTTTGTCCAAAATAATCCAGATGCAGTTCCAGTATTTTGTCCGCATATTCTGCTATATAAACTGCATAATCATCACTGTCTATTTCAAGAGAAGATTTTCTGCCAATCAAGCTGTAAACCTTTTCCGGCCATCCAAACAAATAAGTCAGATAGTCCCATTCATGAATTAAGTCGATGCTTACTCCACCACCCATGTCCTTATGGGCACTGTATGTTTTTCTATAGTCCTGATCGGGACGCCATTCCGGCAGATAACTGGAGGAAATGCAGCGAATGGAGATTACTTCATCAACCGGCACATGTGCCTTAATATACTGTATTACAGCATTATATCGCAGAGGGCAGGCAACATGGTAAATGCAGTCAGAACGTAACTTGAATGCTTTTGCCTCTTCAAGCTGCGACAGCGATACAACAGGTTTTTCTATAAAGAAGTTCTTTCCTTTATTGTGGTATATCCTAAGTGTCTCCAAGTGCTGATCTGTAGGATTAGTTATAAAAACAATATCATAATCACAGGGCACATCTGATATTTTAGTAAATTCATTTTTTATTCCATCTATAGGCGCAGTACTTGATCTTCGTCTGAATGCATCTATTGAGATTGCCAACCCAATTTTCTCCCCAATAGCATGAAGGTTCCGAATATGTCTTTTTGCAATTGATCCAACTCCAACAAACAGCACCTTTAGCTCATTCATTTCGTTACGCTCCCATGGCATCTATTAACTTCAATATCTCTTGATCCTGCTTAAATCCATAGAGAGGAGCAGTACCATTTAACACAACATGAAAGAACTCTCTAATCTCATTCTTGTATGCATTTTCCACTACAAAGGAATTATATCCTTCCATATGCTCCGCTGTCTCTGTCAATGATACTGAAAGCAGACTTTTTGAGCCAGGATCAAATTCACAGACACTTTCAGGGGTTCCATTCCAGGACAGGTATCTTCCTTCTGTATACACTTCAAGCTTTCTGACCGCAACCGGTGAAACAACATCAACTATGATAGTACCCTTGTTCCCGCTTTCATGTGTCATATGTATCATGTAATTGTCATTGTAACTTATATTAAGTTTTGTCATCTTATCTGAAAGGACATTTATTTTTGCGGCATTCCCAAAAGTTCCTATGAGCCAAGGCAATTCAATGGCCATGATCTCCCGGCAGCCATTTGTACGTTTATCGCCAATGAAGAATTCATTATAATTTTCCCACGGATGCCAGTCCGGAAGATATTGTCCAATATGGTAAATGTAATTCCATTTCTTTTCTGGTGTGATCTTTGACCTTATATATTTGATTTCTTCCCTATAGAAAAAAGTAGACGATAAGAACAAGGTACAGCCATTCTCTTTAGCCAGCTGCATATTTTCCGTATATCCTGCATCAATAAGATTCAGCTCTGTAAACACATGCCACTTTCTCTGAAGACATTCTTTTATGATGGAAGCATGAGAGAGAGGAGAAGTGCATATAAAAGCACAATCTATAGTTGTATTAAGCTCTTCTATAGACATAAACGTATTTATATAGAACTGCTCTGCTGCATTGTCTCTCCTGTCTTTTCTTCCATCTATTCCGACAATGGAATACTCAGGATACAATTCTTTTATAAGGCGTATCCTTCTTTTTCCCATTGAACCCAGTCCAATAACTACGATATTCATATTACTCATCCTTCCAAATCATAAAACTTCTTTTTCAGATCAATACACTCAGCCATAACCGCATCAACGGCTTTTTTTGCGATTTGCTCTGAGGCCTTTCCAGTACCATACGGGCTTATCACATTCCCACATATTTTTTTATGTTCTGAACTCATAGCATAGATAATCGCAGACCTGATGCTGTCTTTATCCGTTTTACAATTTATTATGCTCTCAGACTGAAGTCTGCCTTTTTGCCGATCTCCAATATTGACAGTTGGCACATGAAATGCAGGTGTTTCAATAATTCCACTGGATGAATTGCCAAGAACAAACTCTGCATGCCTCATCAGTGAGAGATATCGCCTTATACCCAAAGAGGTAAAAACATGAAGATTAGAAATTTTGTCTTCTGCCTCGTCAAGAAGCTTATTGATCTGCGCACCTCCCAGGTCAGCGTTTGATTTTGTGGCTAGAAACTCTATTTCCGGAAAAGTTTTGATTGCTTCAAGAAACTCCGTGATCTGTTTTTCCGTGTTTCCATTTTCCATGGTAACAGGATGATACGTGCAAAGGGCATACCTGCAATCTCCAATTCCTATGCTTGACAGCGCTTCTGCCTTGCTCATATCAGCTGCACACATAATGTTATCAATACTGGTGGAACCAAAATTAAAAACTCTTTTGGGATCTTCTCCCAACTGAATAACTCTATTCCTGCTCTGCTCACATGTCACAAAATGCAGATAACTGATTTTTGTAATAGAATGGCGTATCCATTCGTCAATGGCACCTTCTGTTGTGTCTCCACCACATAGATGGAATATGGGCGTTCTTGTGTTCCCGGCAGCAATTGCTATAGCCAGCGTCTCATATCTGTCTCCAAGAAGAACAACCGCATTATAGTTCTCTTTATGAAACAGCAGGGTAAACTTCACAAGTGTTTCTGCCTGGTTCCCGGAAATATCTGTTTCCGAACCTGACTTAACGCAGATGATGATGCGATGATCTATTCTGTCATTAATCTCATTGACAGTCATACCGTAGCTTTCACTCAAATGTGTTCCTGTTACAACCAGGTCTACTTTGAGTTCAGAATTTTCATATTTTCTGAACTCCTTAATCACAGGAGACAACAATCCATATTCGGCTCTTGTTGCAGTGACGACCGCAATCTTTTTCATAATTCTATTAGTTCATCCTCTTCAAAATCTCTGACTGCCGGTGTTCCCAGTACTTGATTCCATAGCATTGGGGTGATGCCGTTTCCCGGCCTCTTTGTTGTAATGTTTTCTGTGGTAAATATCTCGCCTTGGCGGATATTTCGCTTTGCCACAATACTTTTTCTTGCGGCAGTAATGTTCTGTACTTCTGTTTGTGAGGGCACTTTTTCTCCATTTCCCATGGCTGTCTCCACATTCCGTACCGCCTGCACCATGGCCGCCAGTTCTCCAGGTTCCAGGCTTGCCTTGTGATCCGGTCCTTCCATATTCCGATCCAGGGTGAAGTGTTTTTCAATGACACAGGCTCCCAGAGCCGCAGCTGCCACGGGAATTTCAATTCCTGGTGTATGGTCAGAATAGCCTACCTCAACTCCAAAGCGCTCTTTTAAAACCAACATTGCCTTTAAATTTACATCCTTGTAAGGAGCTGGATATTCCGTGGTACAGTGGAGCAGTTTTAAATCGCTGCAGCCTCCATGGCGAAGCAGCGCCACAGCTTCCTCCACTTCCTTCATGGATGCCATACCTGTGGACATGATGACAGGCTTCCCGGTTCCTGCAATTTCCAACAGGTAAGGGTAGTTGGTGATTTCTCCAGAAGGCACCTTCCAGAAACTGCATCCCAGTTTCTCCAGAAAGTGTATACTGTCCAGATCGAAGGGCGTGGATAGAAACTGAATGCCCTTCCTGTCACAGTACTTTTTCAACAATACAAAGTCCTCATAGGAGAGCAGAAGCTTTTTGAGCATCTCCAGCTGGCTTTCTCCAGTCCCTGTGAAGATTTTCTGGTATTCTGCTTTTTCTGCATGTACAGATACAAGGTTTTCCACCTTCGCTGTCTGGAATTTCACCACATCTGCCCCGGCTTCCCATGCCTTGTCCACCAGCTTACAGGCTAAATCCAGTGAACCGTTGTGATTCACTCCTGCCTCGGCTATAATCAGTATCCTTTTTTTCACCTTTCTCTGATGCCTCCTGTGTAGATGTAATGTTTAAAGCACAACCTCAGGCGGTCTACATGCCTTCCTGTATATGAAATTTGACAGGCCGTGCAGGTACACCTACCGCGGTGCAGAAAGAGGGAAGCGTTCTGTTTACCACAGCCCCTGCACCGATAATACATCCTTTTCCAATTCTGGCTTCCTGGGCAATGACAGCCCCGGCACCTACAAACACATCCGCTTCCAGCATGGTGTCTCCGCACACTGCTGCACCAACAGCCACATGGGTGAAATCTCCCACAAGGCATCCGTGTTCAATGACGGCACCTGAGTTAATGATTGCCATATCACCAATTTGGGCGCCGGCATTTATCACCGTATTTTTTCCGATGAAAATACCCTGGCCCAGGCAGGCATGCTCTGACACTGCTGCAGATGGGTCAATAATATTGGGAAAGGCAAAGCCTGAATCCTGGGCTAACCGGTGTAGCTCCCGGCGTTTCTCCGTGCTTTTGATGCTCCCTACAGACACAAAAGCAAGTTTGAAACCCTGGGAAAAAAGAACCGGGAGTACACTGTCGTCCCCGGCCACTCTGCATCCCATAACCTCTGTTCCCGCCGGAAGACTTCGGTCGACGACAAGTATTTCTCCAAATACTCCCATTCTGAGAACCGTGTCTAAAACCGAAAGGCAGTGCCCACCACCGCCTATAAGAATTAGACGGCTTTCTCTATCTGTGCCCATAAGCTTGTTTCTCCTTCCTCCGGTTTACTCTCCGTAAAGCTTTACCCTCATCTTTTCAAGCTCCGAAATTTGCCCCATATCCATCCAGTCATTCTCACTGACAGGAAATACAGCTGTTTTTTTCCCCTTCTGTCTTTCCATTTCAATGATGTCCGGAAATCCTATGTTTTCTCCGTCCCCAATGTCATCCACAACTTCCGGCTCAACAATGTATATTCCTGTGTTAGTAAGGAATGAAATAAGAGGTTTTTCTTTCATTTCCTCTATTACTCCATTTGTCCCCATTTCAACTACTCCGTAAGGAATGTTAATATTCTTGTAAGCGCAGATCATGGTTATCGTATTTCCGTTTTCCTTGTGAAACTTTAACATGCTTTCATAATTAGCAGTTAAGAGAGCATCACAGTTTGCAAAGAAAAACGTATCTGTAAACCTGCCGCGAAGTAAGCTTAAGCCTCCGCCCGTACCCAGCGGCTTCTCTTCATCATACCAGGCAATATTGTATTGACGGTCATTATCGGCAAAGTATGCTTTCATCAGATCTCGTTTGTAATTTACAATAATGTGAAATTCCTCACAACTGTATTTCTGATACTCCTGCATGATCAGTTCAATAATGGGCAGATCCCCCACCGGAATAAGCGGCTTGGGAAGCACTCTGGTAAATGGATCAAGACGAGTTCCCCTGCCGCCGGCATTAATAACCACAGGAATATTTAAGGGACTTCTTTCTTTTCTTTGCATACCAGGATCGCCGCCGTAGAGATCTATAACCCTGCCATTCTCATCCAGGACGGGGATCACAACATAATTTTTCTGGTGATATAAGTGTTTTGCTTCCTCTATGGTTCTTGCAAATCTCGGTTTTCTGTTTGCAGCATCCAGCGCTGCCCCGTTCATTTTCCTGCCTCCAAGAAGATAGCGGCGAATATCCCCATCGGTAACGCAACCGATAAGTTTTTCGCCGCTGTCTATCAAAAAAAGGATGCCATATGCATTTTTGTTGATCATCTGCATTGCTTCAGAAACCGTCAAGCTGTCCCTGCCCACAAAGCTTTTGATATCATCCATCGGCAAGGGACCCAAGCAGCTGCTTCACCTCTTCAGCCACATACTGTATCTCATCTTCCGTAATCTGTGTACTGGAAGGAATATTCAGGATGCGGCCGGCATAATAAGGCGCCTTCTCTAATTTATATGTTTCCTCGCCTTCATAAGGCTTTTGTTCATTGATCAGTCCCCAGACGGCACGGGTTTCTATTCCCTTTTGATGAAGTGAAGTAATAATCTCTCTCATTGACGCTGTTATACTAGTGCGGTCTATGTTGATTGAATAGAACCACTTATTGGAGTCTGTCCCTGGTCGGAACGGCATCAGTGTTCCATATTCAAATCCATGAAACAGTTCCTTATACCGTTCATAGTTTGCTTTTTTTCTTCTAATGAACTCTGGCAGCTCTTCCAACTGCGCTACGCCAAGGGCGGCCTGGAGGTTCGTCATTCGGTAGTTATATCCCACTTCATCGTGAATATAATAGTGGGAATCTGTCTTAGCCTGTGTAGAAAGAAAACGAATGTGATCAACCCTTTCAGGATTGCTGGCGGTTACGGCGCCGCCGCCACCGGTTGTGATAATCTTGTTGCCGTTGAAGCTGTAGCAGCCAAAATCCCCGATTGTGCCCGCATATTTTCCGGCATATGGGCCTTCGGTATATATTGTTCCCAACGCTTCCGTGGCATCCTCTATGACTTTTAGATTGTATTGTCTTGAAATAGTCATAATTGATTCCATGTCTGCCATATTGCCGAAAACATGGACTACCACCAGAGCTTTTACGATACATCCGTGATGCGAGAGTTGTTTTCCATCCCATTCACATTTTTCCTCACAGAAACTTCTCAGTTTACAAGGATCTATGCAGAAGCTGTCATCACAGTCAATAAACACCGGCTTAGCAAACTGGTACTTTACAGGATTTACCGCCGCGATAAATGTCAGAGGGGGAACAAGAACCACATCACCTGGTCTTACTCCTGCTTCAATCATAGAAAGATGAAGGGCAGAAGTTCCGCTCTGACAGACAGCAACATTCTCCACTTTCAGAAATAAGGCCAGTTCCTTTTCCAGCCTCGAAACATAGCTGCCCACAGTAGATACATAGGTCGAGGTAATTGCATCAACAACATATTTTTCTTCGTTCCCCTCAAAGTTGGGAACTGACAGCGGAATATACTTGTCCATTTTTTCACCTTCCTTGCTTTTATGCCAAGCGGTTGTATCACATTTTATTATCCAGAGACCTGCCGGTTTCTATATGTTCAAAATCTGGCAGATAGTCCTGCATTATGGCGATTATTTCTGCTTTTGTTGTCTTTGGTTCAGCAAAGGCAGCCTCCAGATCCCGGAAAAGAACAGATATCTTTTCTTTTTCCGGTATTTCCTTTCCTGTGATTACGCCCAGAGCCTTAAAGCTATCATAGTCTACTGACTCTGCAGCTGTCACGAACTCTTCAAAAGGCTTCTCCCCAGACGTGTCAGAAACAGCATAATGGACAGGGTAAAGCCCGCTTCCTTTTTTCAGATCTTCCGACTTACGGATAGCTTCTTCCTCTGAAGCGCATTCAAGCACCTTATAACCATGTGCCTTCAACAATTCAGTGCCGATTGCATCAAAAGTCATCATCTGGGCTTCTGCTAACTTCGGGAAAAATATCGCCCTGTTCTCACCGAGAATGCAGGAGAGAAGACAAATTTGACCTGATTCCTCAGGGGAAACGAAATAGCGGCGGACATCAGATGGTGCTGATAAAGGCTGAAGTCTGGATATTCTCGCCAGGAAGCCGGCAGGCAGCGAACCATTAGAGAAGGCAACATTCGCAAAACGTGCTGTTTTTACCGGGAACTTGTCAGAATAGGAGAATATAACATCCTCCATGATTCTTTTGCTTGCGCCCATTATATTCACAGGGTTTGCCGCCTTATCCGTGGATACGCAGAAGTACTCCTCAGGCGGATACTCGCCCAGTAGATCAAGCAGAAGTTTTGCATGCAGAACATTATTCTGAAGCAGCGCCTCGACACTGTAAATATCCTTTTCAGATCTCACATGTTTATGTGCCGAGAAGTTTCCGACAATATCAAATCCACCACGGCCTCTGAACATCTTCTCAAAAACAGAAGAGGCAAAGTCCATGGGATATGGCACATAATCATCCGGAACATACATCCCTTTCGTTGAACGCAAGTCTCTCGTAAGCTCTGCCAAGGCGTTCTCATTCGTGTCTACTACAACAAGAGCTGTCGGTCTGAATGGAAGAAGCGCTTTTATAAAGGAAGAGCCTATGGAACCAGCTCCGCCTATTACCAGCACCGATTTCCCCGCAATCTTCTCAGCAAGTGTATCCTGATTTGCTTCTATATCCGAATGAAACATTGAATATGGACGTTTTGTAACGTATTGATTTATGAAACTATCTAAGGAAAACATTGCTAATTCCTCCCTGTAAAATCTGATATAACTTATATCATCTATGTAATAAAGATATAATATCATTTTTACTTACAACTTTAGTTAAAAATGTAGCGGCCAGATACAACAACCCAAAGCAGAACATTGCTAATATAAATGGAATTAAAATAGCATTCATCAAAAAACTTAATCTCTTATATAAAAGTAACGTACCGTAACAAGCAATACCTGAAAATGCAAATAACACTAAACATCTTAATACAGTAGTTCTAATACAAATGTTCTTTAGAGAAACTTTCAATGATCTATACAATAATATAACTGATATTACTGCTGAGATAGATGTAGCCAATGCCAGACCGCCAAGCCCCATTATTCTCAGTAGAACAAAGTTCAAAATTATATTGCAAAGCATACCAATAGTAGAATTTATCAGAGGTGATTTCACATTACCAACCGCATAAAAGCATTTAAGGAACATTTCTCTCAAAGAAAAAGCAATCAACCCAATCCCATAGTATTTGATTATTTTCGCCGTTAGTAGTACATCATCCATTTTAAATTCCCCACGATAATAAAGGATAGTAACGATTACATCCGAAAATAATATCAATACCACCGATACAGGAATAATAATTAGCGACGATAAGCGAATTCCCTCCTCTAATGTCTTCTTCAATTCAACTAAATCATCTTTTGCTGTTGTCATTACTGGAAAAATAGCTGTGCTTATCGGAACAATCGTTACACCCATGGCAAAGTCATTGATTTTATTGCCATACTCAAATATTGATAATCCACCAACTGTAACTGTTGTTGCCAAAGTTCTGTCAATCAATACATTCACCTGTTGCAATGAACCCGAAAAAACCAACATTGTTAAACTTGAAAGAAAACTTTTTAAGTATTTGTCTGAATAGTCAAACAAAAACGAATACTTGAAACCATTTCTATAGCTATTAAACCATAGAAATAATACTTGAGATACTGATGAAATGAGAAATCCAACTGGCAGAACATAAACACTATTGACGAAAACAGCTATTATAATTGTAGAAATAATTCCTAAATTAAGTGGTACAGATATCAATGCTGTAACTTTTATCTGATCATTTATTTGTAAATATCCTGACAACACAGTTACGATGGCTGTTAGTACCATTGCCCATATGCTGATATTCGTAAATTTTCTTGCAAATTCAAGCGTATAACCATTAAATCCACTGGCAAATAATCCTAATAACTGCTTTGGAACAATAAAATATACAACAATAATAATTAGACAAATACCAGTCAAAAAATTAAGCACATTATTTGTAAATTTCAAGGCTGCATCTTGTCCGCCTTCTGTCTTTGCTTTTTGGTATACAGGGATATAACCCGATGTAACACCAACAGAAATAAAACCAAAAATCGTTACCGGTAACGTCATCGAAAGTAGAAACACATCACTTATCTCTCCTGCACCATAGAAATATGAAAGCACTAACTCTCTTCCAAATGCAATGATTTTTGCAAAAATTGATACTATCGTGAATACGATTACTGTTTTCTTCATATAAATTTTCTCAGTCTAAGTTATATTCTACAGTTTGTTTTTCCTTCCATACCGCATTACTAGCCAGATATACAAGGGAATCAACCAGTAATACCAATAGATTAAAAAACCACCTCTCAAATGAGACAGGATGTAAAAGCCTTCTATAATATATATAAACTGCCATATTCCTTTGTCCTGCGCCTTTTTGTATATATAAGCGATTATTCCAAAGTATAAAATGAGTACTGGAATACCACCCCAAAACATGAAACTCATATACATATCGGCTTCTATCGGCCACTGCGTCGTTCCACCATTCAGCCACGATTCTGGATAGTATTCTGTCGTCAGCCAAACGCTCATATCATAAAATGGCGAAAACGCTGTAACTCCCATTTTGACAAGGGGCCAATTCAAAGGAAGAAAGAATGTTTTTCCAATATCCGGTGAAAAATCCCTTAATAATATTAGCAGGTTTTCAAATGTGTCAAAGTAATTCAATATTTGATTCACACTTACGCTCAGGCTGATTCTCATCAAATCGCCCAGTCTAACAATCATTCCAACAACAAATACTGTAAGTCCGGAAAATATAATAAGCAGACTCTTTCGATCAAGCGTATCCAATTTAATGACTCGGTCAGCAAATAACACCAGAATCATCATAAATGTTGTTGATCTACTACCAATAAAGGTGTATGAAACTGCAAGGAGAGCAATATATAATATTCTTCTGAAATAACTCCATAATCCAGTTTCTGCTCTCTGTCCCTCGAAATATAGAAGAAGCAGAAGTGTGTGGGTAAAAAGGATGTAAAATAGGCCTGCTCCGCCTCTATTGAAAAAAGCATCATTGGCACTGCTTATCCACGCAGCAATGCCTCCGGTTCTTCTAATATATACGTACAATCCAACAACAAATAATATAGAGACAATTGCTAATGGAAGCAGACCGAACACCAGCTGGCTGTTCTTTCTTTTTTTCTTCTCTTCCCTTTTTGCTTTTGGACTTATTCTTTTTATTGGAACAACTATTCTTTTACCAGTGTCAAGATCTCCTAAAAAAAGTTCCAGAGCAAACATACTAACTGCATATGTCACAAAACACATCAAAAAAGCAGTATTCACTCTATGCTCGCCGAACTCAAGATTTATGTACTTATACCGATTAGCGAACGCAGGAGCCAGACAATGCCAAACAAAATAATATGCAAATACTATATTTTTAGGATTAAGTAGTTTTTTGGGAAATAAAATGATATATGTCAGCACAACAAAGAAGAAAAAAAAATAAATTAAATTAAATCCAAGTATATACAGCAGGGCTATCAACGCCATATGAAGTATTGGAACTATTGTTTTTACCGAAGTGTGAGGCAAACGTATTAAAAGCATATCTTATCCTCTATTATCCCTATAATAACTGACAATCTTTCTTTTAAGTGTGATTTATCAATATACTGTAAACTGTATTCTTTGTATAATCCTTCAACAGCATCCTTGCTTGTACATACAATTGGTGCGTCATAGCCCATACTCAGGTAATCTAACACTAAGGTTGAGAAATCTGAAATAATACAATCTAAATTGTCATACTTTTCCCTTGTCTCTACTATTTTCTCATTTTCTTCTTCTTTAAAATAGCCTACTTTTGTCAGTGGATGTAGCATAATCACAGCCACACAATCCTCAATTTCGGACACAGCAGCAGTAACCTGCTTAATCCAGTCTGGAAAAGTCTGATCAATGATTCCGATATATTTCTTTCCACTCTCTTTGCGTATTTGTGAAAAGTGTATATTTGTCTTAAACCCGTCAACTATGTACTCACACTCTGAAAATCCTATAATTTTTGTTTTAAATACATTCTTCGAATATTGATTATAAATGTGTACCTTATTACTATAAATCTTGTTGGGAACTTGAATGCTGTCCATTGTAATCCCGTGCTGATACATTGTGTAATGCACGCCTTTTTCTTCACACAGACTTGTGAGCCAATATGTAAATTCATCATAATGACCGAAGGATGCTACCTTGTCAAGACTATATGTCTGAAAGATTTTTGCCAAAAGTGTAAACTCAATCCACCTGCCCAGGTTATGGCCACCTTTAGGCTGATGAAAGAGGGCATAAATGACAGCCCCAAATCTTTTTTGCCTTGTCAATAAAGAAGGTAAAGATGTCCAATTAACAAGATCTTTGAACTTTAAAGAAAACTTTCTTACATAGATTCTATTATATGTACCGTCTGTAGGATCTTTTCTTTTAACTTCTGGAATGCCATTTATAAAGAACAACTTCTTTCCGGAATTTTGATACTCTGCTAATATACATAGGATAATATAGAAAACAAGAATCTTAATTGAAGTTGTAATACCTAACTGTTCTTTTTTCCCAATAGCGGACAGGTTTTCTATTCCCTTTAGAAATATTTCCTTATTGTTTTCCACAGTAGCAGGCTCCAATCTTTACTTCAAACAAATAGATTATCCTAAATTTCAATAAAATATTATTTCCTTATTCTTTTCTCAAGTCCCAACTTTTCGTACAGCTTAATTCCAAGATTATAAAATTTCTCCTGGCTTCTGAATTTTTCAGTACATTCTGGCATCTTATGAAACTTCATCATTTCATCCTCACTGATTTCCAGTTTCCGTGCCACCTCACTGAACAGCTCCTTGCTTTCTTCTTCACTCAACGGCGGCTGTTCCAGAATTTTCAGGGCCTCATCACGGGTCATCTGGCCAGTGACTACCAAACTTGAAAGTTGTGCCCTTCTGATATCATGGCCGAACCTGGTGGGCTGCCACCATCCTTCCAGGAACTTTGTAATCAGATCCTCAAAGTGTTTCTGCCCATAGGGAATATATCCGTATTCATCTGCAAGTGTCTTAATCATGGACTTTCTTGTAAATTCTACAAAGTTTAACGGTTTAACGGTTCTAATGCCTTTCAGATAGGGATTTATGAACTTATGCTTCAATCCGCTTGTGTATGTGTAATTCCGTATGGGGATCCTGCAGTGCTTCTTCACCACATCTTTGATATAGGTACCATCCCCGGTAGGACCTGAGCCTCTCTCCCAGGAAGCAGGGTCGGCTACGATTTCAGTGCAGATGTTGTAGCCATTCAGGATGTACCTGACTCCAAGTTTGTCAGAATATTTGTCAATGAGAGAGATAAATGCATGATCCTGGGGCGCATCCAGCATTTCAAGCCCGGTCCGGAACCAGGCAAGCTGCATTTCTTTCATTTCGTTCCAGTCCATCTTTTTGATATGCAGCTTAACTCCCAGCTTATCTGTAAGCCGTTTAATGTTTTCCTCTGCTACAGGAAGATTCCAGCCTGCATCAATATGGAAAACAAAGGGATGCAGGCCCCATTCCTTTACAGCCAGGTGAAGCATGTATGAGCTGTCCAGTCCGCCTGAGAGCCCAAGGATACAGTCATACTTTTTCCCTTTTCCTGACAATTTGATCTGATCCAACAGTGCCTGCAGTTCCTTTTCATGGCCTCTGCCGTAGTTCCACTCAGGAAGGATCCGTTCTTTATATTCCTTACAGCGCTCACATACGCCGCTGGAATCAAACACAATATCTTCATCCGTGGTATCCATCACACAACAGGTGCATATTTGATACGATCTTTGAGATTTTGGCCTGATTACCGGTACACTCATTTCCTGCCTCCAATGAATCTTTCCATCTGGTTCATGAGTTTCTTTTTATCAAAGTTCTCTCTAAAATACTTCCTGGCCTTTCTGCCCATATCCTGGCAGTCAGCCCTGATAAGTTTCTTGATTCCGTCTGCCAGAGCCTGCGCATTTCCAATCTCGCAGCAGACGCCGCATTCTGCCTCCTGAATGATCCTTTTTGTCTCACCAGAGGCAGAAGCTATGATTGCTTTGCCGCATGCCATGTATGATTGAAGCTTTGCCGGTATCGTCATCTCCCACAGGGGAGTTTGGGCAAAGCTGATAAATCCTGCATTACAGGCAGAGAGAATTTCCGGTATCCGACTGGCCGGGACACGGGGAAGCAGGATAAATTTCTCCCTGACCCTGCGTTTCTCAATCTGCCTTTCAAGCTCCGGCAGGAAACGTCCGTCGCCCACTATAATAAACTTCACGTTTTCTGTTTTCAGAAGCCGCGCTGTCTCCGGCAGGATTCCTAGCCCCTGGGCTGTGCCGATGTTTCCTGTGAAGGCAATTTTAAAGCTGTCGTCATCAGGTATTCCATCTATATTCTGCCTGGGCATGGGCCTGTAAAACTCTTCTGCGTACTGGGGCCAATAGTGCACTTTTTTCCGATCTACTTTTGTTTTTCTGTTCACTATGGCTTTCACAAAACTGGGGCTTGTGGTGAAGATTTCATCTGTTTCTCTGTAGATCTTATCCACCATCCTGTTGATGGGGCCAATAACTGCTTTGCTTTGAATCCCAGTTACTGTCACAACATTCTCCGGCCAGAGATCCTGGACATACAAATATGCTGGAACATGGTATCTTTTTTTATACCAGGTACCGATAAGGGCCTGAGTCATAGGAGAAACTTCCACAGTAAAGACCAGATCTGCTTTTACGTTGTTCTTTTTTACCCAGCCTCTGCCCGATACAATAAATGAGAGATAATTGGCGGCCATCCCTGCGGCATTCAAAAGCTTATTCCTGCTGTTTCCCCGGGGTATCAATGGAATGCGGATAATGTCCACGCCGTTCCAACATTCTCTGCGTTTATGTCTGTAATCATATCCATCATAAAACTTTCCCATAGGGTAGTTTGGGATGCCTGTGAGCACCGTCACCTTGTACCCTCTTTTCACCCACTCTGCGGCCATGTCATTTACGCGGAATGGCTCGGGGTAAAAATACTGGGATATGAGTAAAATATGCTTCATTTACTGTTCCGTCCTTTTGACAGACTGTCTCAGACTGAAGATCTGATAGTCGAAATCATACCTGCTCATTGACTGGTCATAGGACATGCTGCCAAAGGCCTTGTCAGCAAGGCTGCCTGCTTTCCCTGGCATTTTTCCAGCCAGGCTTACAGCCCAGTTCCAGGCTTTTGAGATCCTAATATTGTGCCTGTTGGCCTTTGCAATAAGTTTGACAAGTTCGCTTGTGCTGCTGTACTCTGCATTCTGGGGCCAGAAGATACCGCCTTCTGACCGAATCATCACCTGGCATAAAAACTCACAGAGATTTTCGATATAAAGCATAGAGCGTTCATTCTGGACATCGGGGAAAACCGGCAGCTTTTTTGCCAGTTCTGCCAGCACAGGATAATTGCCCTTGGAGCCTTTCCCATAGATCATGGGAGGACGCAGGACAGTGACCGTAAAGGTATCAGACTCCAGTTTCCGCACTCCTTTATCCGCCTGCCATTTGGAATCGCCATAGAAATTCGCAGGTCTGGGCTTTGTGTCTTTTGTTATTCTTTTCTGTCTGCCGTAAGGGGCTGAATTGCCGTATACAATGGCTGACGACATAAACACAAACTGTCTGACGCCGGATTCTTTGGCTTTTTGGGCAGCCTCTATGGCTAAATCTGTGTTGACAGCATAATATTTCTTCTTTACAGCCTCATCCACCTTTCCTGTGTCGGCGTGAGCCAGGCCCGCAACGTGGAACACAATGTCGAATGGGCTGAAATCTTTTTCTTTCCATGAGCCGTCAGTCATGTCAACATCTGATGTAGAGAGCCGGTCTTTATAATGCGCTGCGGCATAGGTTTCAAAACTTGCGCCTATATAGGAACCGGCTCCTGTGATGAGCACTTTTTTCATTCTTGTTTCCCCTCATGTTTCTTCATCCTGCCGGTTCCGCCTTCCACAACGCCGTCCCCCCGGGCGGCGGAGAAGATGGTTCCCAGAAAACATCGGCAGTCAAAGAAAAACGCTTTCAGCCCGCCCGCTTTTAATTTCCTGGAATAACTGCCGTCCAGCCGGGCCTTTGCAGGGATTTCCAGTTCGTCCCTTCCGTTGATCTGTGCCCAGCCGGTAAGTCCAGGCTTAACGTCATTGGCTCCCCATCTGTCTCTTTCCGCAGTCAGCACATCCTGGTTCCAGAGTGCCGGGCGGGGACCTATGACACTCATGTTGCCGATAAATATGTCCCAGACCTGGGGCAGCTCGTCGATGCTGCAGCGGCGCATAAACCGGCCTGTTTTTGTTATGTACTGCTCTGGCCTGTCCAGCATATGGGTGGGGACATCATGAGGTGCGGACATCTTCATGGTCCTGAATTTGTGCAGCTTAAAATATTGTTTGTTCCTTCCCACTCTTTTTTGGGTAAAAAATACCGGCCCTGGATCGTCAATCTTAATGGCCAGCGCCGCCGCAAGATATACAGGTGATAAAAGGAGCAGCCCTGCAGACGATAAAAGCAGATCGGCTGCCCGTTTGGCATATTTGTCATAGAATCCGGGCCTGTATTCTGTACTCCCGGCCGCCTCCAGGTGCCCGCAGACACCATCAGCGTTCTCTTTATCTCTGCTGTCTTCAACAAAAATCACTTTTTTGTTTTCCATGGGATTCTTCTGGTCTTTGTCATTCCCATAGACAGAATCCTTTTTCTTAACCACGGCAGCCACAGTCAGCGCTCCCAGAGCAGCGCCGGCAGCAATGCCTGCAGTTTTCATGACAGCAGAAAACACTCCGTTACCAAACATCATAAGTCTCCCAACCTTATTTGTTTACCGATCCAGACTGTGCAGCAGCCCCTTCTTGTAAATGTCCTCTGACATCTTGATTTTTTTGAGAACAGCCGCATTTCTTTTTCCGGCATAGAATAAGCCTGCAGGGAGGTGGCTCCTGCAGGCTGCGGTTTCATTTCTTTTTGTCTTTCCGGCTTTTCAGCCAGTGTAACTTTTAACGATATCGTTTCTGTCTTTCTGGTTTTATGTCCAATGTATCTCTTAAATTTATGTTTTTTCCTGTGCTGGTTCATTGCCCTTTGGCGGAACACTGCCTTTCCCCACCATCTCAATCCCCAGATGGACCACCGTCTTCCGGTTCATGAAATCAACCTCAACCTCCGCAGTGCGCTTGTGAAGGTTGATTTTCCGAATGCGGCCTTCCATGTCCTTCAGGGGGCCGGAGAGGATTCGGATCCCATCCCCTTCGATGACTTTCACCAGGGAGAGGGACGCTTCCGTGCCTCCGCCGGTGATCTGCTCCAGCCACGCGGCTTCCTTCTCCGGCAGAGGCAGAAACAGGTCCCCTTCCTCCCGGCCCAGAAGTCTGGTAAAAGAGGGCACCTGCCGCAGGGCCTGATAAAGCTCTTCGATGGAGGTACTGGTGAGGAACACATATCCCGGGATGAGTTTTTCATGCACATCCCGCCATTCTCCCCGCAGCTTGCGTCTTACATGCCGGAGAGGGTGGAAGCAGCGGCCGTAGAGACCGCTGTCCACCCTCCTTCGTATCAGTTCTTCTGTACGGCTCTCCGTTCCCGGAGCTACCTGAATCACGTAGTACAAACTGCTGTCCCCCTGCCTGCGTGGGGTTTTGCTGTTTGGTCACACAGAGCAGGAGAGAGCGTCAGCAGCTTCTCCCCATGTTCCGCATTCCCGGCTTAAGGCATAGCTTCGCTGTCTGCGGCAAAAGAAGAAAATCTCTTTCTTTTCCGCAGCCACAGACCTGCCCTGAGGCATGGCTCCGCCGCCTGTACCCATGGAAGGACAATCATTCTCCTCCCACAGCCACAGTGCCTGTCCTGCCTTAAGACATAGCTTCGCCGCCCATACCTGCAGAAGAAAAAGAAGAGAAACCATTTCCCCACCTTCTGTGCTATGGCAGTGTTTCGCCCTCCGCGCCCGCCTGAAAGAAGGCAGGCACGGCGTCCGCCGGGCCTATGTCGTGCACCGGGGAGCCCGAGTGCCCACGCTTCAGGGGCCTCCCATGTGCAGTCCTGAGCAGTCTGTATCTCCAGGTAACAGGACAGAGTTTTCACTTTCCGCCCCCGAAAACAATAAAATTTCAAACATAACAATCTCAACTCTTTCAGGCCTTGCCTGACTGAGAAAATTGTATATTTTGGATTGTTTCCGTATAATTTTCGTAGTAAAATGATTCCACAACATACAAAGGAGGAAGCTTATGGCAGGCCAGAAGAGAACCAAGACAGAGTATCGTGGAATCTATTACAATGAAACAACAGGAAAGTATGATATCAAGTTTAACTACAAGAGTTACAATGCGGCGAAGCAGAGAAATGACTATAAGTCGAAATGGAAATACAATGTTGCGACCATAGGAGAGGCGAAGGCAGAACTGGCGCTGATGCAGAGCGGGAAGAACAGGCAGGAGGACAGGGATATAACATTACAGGGGGCTTTTGAACTGTGGAAAAATAAAGCCCGGGCACAGGATTACAGCCCTGCTACAGTAGTGAATACCGAACAGCACATACGGATGCTGAGCGAGTTCATACCTATGGACACGGCGATCCAAAACATAACCGAAGATGTATATGAGGATATATTTGCCAGATGCCGCAGCAAGTACAAAGACGAGACCATAAAGACTCTAAATGCCACACTTCGGAAGCTGATTAATCTGGCTTATAAAAAAAGACTTCTCGGCGAAAATCCTCTTGTGCGGATGGACAATGTCAAGACAAAAAAGACGGAGAAAGTCAGAGTTATAACAACAGGAGAGTGGAAAAAAATAGACAGTTTCTTCAACAGTGAAAAGAGGAAATATAAAAAGCTGCGTTTTATGGTGAACATCCTTTATTATACCGGCATCCGGATAGGAGAATGCCTGGCGCTTACCTGGGACGATTTTGAAGAATTTGTGCGCAGCGCAGAACAGAATGAAGGCGGAGCCGAACAGAGCAAAAAGGGCATGCGCCTGAGCATCAGCAAGACGATTTTACAGGACGGCACACCCAAGGACACCACTAAGAATAAGAAAAATCGGAAAATTCCGCTTAGTCCCGAAGTGGTGGGGCTCTATACGGAGAACTACGAAATCAGGGCAGAAGAGCGGTCGGACAGGATATTTACCTGCACGTACAATACCTATATCTGGTATCTGACCATGGTGTGCAGAAAGACTGGAATTCCCCACTGTTCCTGCCATAGTTTTCGACACACTTTTATCAGCAATCTGATTCGGAAAGGTGTTCCGCTGCCGGTGATAGAAAAGGTATCCGGGGATACACAGAAGACGATTTTTGAGAGATATTCCCATATGTTTGAAGATGACGAGGGGCTGGTTTTGAGAGCATTGGAAAATCTGTGAAAAAAAGCCCAAAAAGAAAGAAAAGCTTGCATTCACCATACCAAGATGATACAATGATAAGCGCTATTGGGTGGAGGTTACTAACGGCATGGTATGGTCAGGAGGAAATCTGGATGAAAGAAAGAGAGATTAGCTTGGTAGACCTATTGGTCGAAATCCTGTTGCGCTGGCGCGTGATAGTGGTATTCATGCTTATTGGGGGTATACTGTTGGGAGCGTTTGGCTTTGTGCGTTCCGTGCGCAGTTCGCGTGCCCAGTCTGCCAAGGCTGAAGAGCTAAAGTCGGAGCTTGGTGATGAAGGGCTGTTGGAAATGGATTTTAACAGCGATGCCCTGAATGTTGCGATTGACGAGTGGATCGCAGGAAATAAGGTTGACTTCGAGGGAGCCTTTATAGAAGACGAGGACGATATAGAGAAAGACATAGATGAAGTCCTGCTTGAGGGCATTCATGACTGGCTCAGGGGCGAGGATGTAGAGCTGCTGAAAATGTTCCGCAAGTGGGCGGAAGATGACAAGATTACCTTGGAGAAGGCCGCATGGGAGTGGCTGAACGAGCTGTTGACCGATGGACAGAAGAATAATATGGACTATGTATTATATTATGAAGAACTTGCCCGCAGCCGGAAGGAATACAGCGAAGAATCAATTTACATGCAGATTGATCCCAATAATACGGTCAGGGGGGATATCACTTTCCTGGTCAGTGCCGCTGGCACCGAGAGAACGGCAAACATTGAGAGAGTGTACGAAGATCTGATCAATGGTCCGGAGATTCAGGAAAGGCTTGCGGAGGCCAGCGGGCTTCCGGTGGCTGCAGTGAGCGACATATATGCGCTGGCCAGGAGTTCCGGCGGTCTTTTGAACGGCGGCGATACATTCAGAGTTTATTTCCTGCACTATGATGAGAAACTCTGTCAGAAACTGATGAATGCAGTGATTGACTTTATCAATGAAAAGCATGCTGAACTTGTGGGCAAGCTGGGAGAGCATGAGGTAACGGTGGCGATCCAGTCTCTGGGAAAGACCGGCAACGCAGGAGTGCTTTCCACCCAGAGGAACTTTGATGCTGATGTGCTCAGCCTGGAAAATGCTTACATGTCCAGGAAGGCAGCGTTTTCGGATCCGGAGTGGTACTATTATAATCTCCTCACCGAAGGAAAACTGGCGGGCAACCCGGCCATAGATTATGAGGAGGAAGAAGAGGAGGAAGAAGAGGAAGAAAACGACATCAATGAGGTGATTGATGAAAAACTTGGTGTTACTTCCCCTGGCATCAGCCTGAAGTACATAATTTTGGGCATGATTATGGCAGCATTCCTCTATGCATTTGTAATATTTATGATCTATGTGCTGGATGGCAAACTCCGCGCTACGGATCAGCTCCAGGAGCTGTATGACATTCCCCAGCTGGGGCAGATTCCCGGCAGCAGGAACAGCAAAAAGCCTTTTGGATTCGTGGATGAGTGGATTCTTTCTCTGCGGTATCACAATCAGCGTAAGTTTACACCCCAGGAGGCGCTGAAACTTGCAACGGTGGCTGTAAAGATGGCGGCGGAAAAGAATGAGCTGCGCACAGTCTGTCTGATGGGCTGTGACCTGAAAGAGCAGACATTAAAGATCTGTGAGCAGATCAAGGCATCACTTGGGCAGGAGGATATTAAAGTACAGATTCTCAACAACGTGATCTATGACGCGGAAGCCATGGAGAAGCTGGGCGGCATCAGAGGGGCTGTACTGGTGGAAAAAGCTGGTTCCACTCTTTATACAGAGATTGCACAGGAACTTGAACTGCTGAAGAGACAGGAGATCATGGCCCTGGGCGGGGTGGTAGTAGAGTAGCTGATATTAGAGCAGCACTAATGCTGGGAAGCTGTCTCAGTTATTTAGACAAGTCTCAGTAGAGTGCGGCCATAATGTGGTGGAACGAAACGTGTTTAATGTGTAATGGAATAAAAATAATTAAAGTAACAAGACTGAGGCAAAAGTAACAGAAGTCATAACTATATGTAATAAAATGGGATATCCTGCGGTTTGGAAAAAATGTCGACTTTTGTCGAACGATTCTCCTTTACAATTTGCGAAAAATGTCGTATAATAAGTCACGTAAAGGGGAATTTTGAAATCGACGGCGCAGGATCCGAATGAGCCGTCGATTTCATATTGCTTATATTTCTTAATTTTCTATTAAATTTAGGAAAGCAATAGAGAAAAGCTTTGACACGACTAAGAAAATTAGTAGAATAGAATTGCGCGCAAAGGAGGTGAAAGAATGAAAGAAGGTTACAAAATTACTGCGGCAGAGCGTGAAGTGGTGGAAGTACTGTGGGAGTATACAGAACCGGTACAGACTCGTGAGCTGTTAGACCGCATGAAGGAGAAAGGAAAGGATTGGAAGAGGCAGACTTTGAATACTCTGCTGTTCCGTCTGGAAGAGAAAGGCGTTATCGTTCGGAGGCGTGCTTATGTGTGGTCTGTTTTGTCTAAGGAGGAACTTCTGAAGAAACAGACTGAAGGGATTCTCAATGATTTCTATGATGGCGAGCTGAAGAATTTCTGTGCTGCGCTGATTGGAAAAACCACTCTCAACGAAGAAGAGGTGGACAAGCTCAATGCCCTCATCGACACACTAAAGAATGAATAGAAAGGTATATTGAGCACATGAGATATCTTTTGCTGATGACGACTGCCGGAAGCCTTATGTTTGGCGGATACTGGGTGTGGGGAAAGCTTTGCAAGGATCTTACCACGGAGAGAATGAAATTCTGGGCTTTGGTTGCAGTGTTGTTGGCCTTTGTGGTGCCGTGGGCATGGATGAAGGAGTTCTATATCCGGCTGCTCACGGCAGTCATTAGGCAGGGAACATCAGCGGATAGAGCGATGGCAGTAGTAAGGATGGCTGAAATCAGTACTCAAGATGAAGCTTACATGACACAGGACTATATTTGGCTACTGGCGATTATAGGAGTCTGGCTTCTTATTTCGCTAAGGGTTGTGGTGAAGAAATTTATCAAATTTGTCTGTGCCAGACGCAAGCTTATGTCCATGGTGGATAAAAGCAGTGGTGAGGTTGCAGTAGAAGAGCTGAAGCGATTGTACAAGCGCAGATTTTTCAGATTCAGACCAAGAATTTATAAATCTCCTTATGAGAATTTGACTATGTCAATCGGCATAATGCGACCTATTATTCTCCTGCAGGAGGATTACAGTGAGGAAGAACTGGAATTTATTCTAAAGCATGAACTGTACCACATCACAAGAGGGGACTTACTGATAAGGCTATTCCTGGAACTGGCAGGCTGTCTTCACTGGTTTAATCCGTTGATTTATCACTTAGAAGAACACTTCGATGGAGTCAGTGAAACGTCCTGTGATGAAAAGGTAGTCAGCGGATGCACCAAAGAACAGCGCGCAATTTATGCAAGGCTGATTATCAGAAGTATGCAGAACGGAAGACAGGAACTTATGTTGATCAATTCGTTAGAGGGCGACGGGTACGCCGATGCTGTAGAAAGGGTGAAGTTGATTATGAATACAAAGCAGGTAAGCAGATTGGGTAAAGCGGTGGCAACAGGTGTCTTTGTGTCAATGATATTCGTGGATTCCCTTACAGCACTTGCTTATCCTAATGTATATCATGTGGAAGAGGCAGCAGATTATATTGCGGACACTGCAGTTGGCGGAGGCGGCTTTTATTTTCATAGTGATATGGATGCAGACTATGACTTGAGTACTAATGTGGATTTTCACGATGGGCAGTTTATCGGTATGGATGGTAAAATATATCCTATCAATTCTGCTGACACATACGGATTAGTCTGTGGCATTTTTGGTCATGACAAAATAGATGGTTATTTTGACAGCCACCTGGAAAATGATAATGGAGGTTGCAGGACAGAAGTCTATACTGCTACTCTATGCAGAACATGCAATACGATTTGGATAAAGGATTTACATTCTTCACACGAGTACACAAAATGCCCTCACTAACCTAACTACAGCACAGGCCCCAAGCTCAGTGCATCCACGGGGAGCAATAGGAATATCCAACTCAAGAATAGATTTGGCCATATTCAGATTCTAAGACGTTATTACATAAATTATCCATGGTCGATCTGCAGCATATACCAAAGAAGGAGGAAGGACACATGTTGAACGCATTGTTCACACGCCCTAAAGCGAAAAAGCAGAGCCTGCAGGCCCAGCTTGCTGAAAAGGAGGCGGAAGTCGCCTTCTTGAAGGGAAAGCTTGCTGACAGAAATCGTTATATCTCTGAGTTGAACCTTGCGAACAGGAAACTGATCATCGAAAATGGCGAATTGCGGGCAGCCTACAATGGTTTGAAGGAGATACTGAGGAAAAGAGCAGATCCGGAAGCTGTTGCTGCTGATATCGAAGCAGAGAAGGCTCTTGCAGCTGAGATGGCTGCCAGTGAGCGCAGACGCCCGCCGTCTGCATTTACAAGACGGTGCGTGGAAGACCTGGAGGCAATATCAGAACAGGAAATTGCTGAGGCAGTGGAAGAGAGTATGAAAGAGCCTTTCAGGTACAGATTTGAGGCAGAGCAGGAAAGACAGGCAGTAGCTGAGATTGAAGCAGCATTGGACAGGCAGTATGCACTTGAGCAGGCAGCAGAGCAGCGGTCAAAGGCTGTTTCTGGAGCGGAACAGTAACACACATCCGCTTTCCAAGCCGGAAAATAAAGCTCTACAGGCTAAATAAAGAAATCCTGATAAATGCGATTAAGGGTATTTCCTTAAAGCAGATATCAGGATTTTTTTCATACTCGTCCCTTGTATCATAAAATTCAGGAAGTTCTTTCCGCATCAGATTCTCAGCAATTTTCCCAAAGGCGTTCTGGAACCCAGCGCCCTTTCCTGCAGGTGTCTTTCTATGTTTAACGCTGCCATATCACATGAAAGTGTTCAGGAATTTTTGGGTTGAATTAATTCTGAAAAACTGCTAAAGTATACAAAATAGCTGCTAAAAAACCATAATAACGCTTTTTGCTGTATCAGGAGGCGGACAGGAGGAAATAAGATGAAATATGATTATTTGATTGTAGGGGCAGGTCTGTTTGGCTCTGTTTTTGCGCATGAGGCCAGGAAGAGCGGGAAGACCTGTCTGGTGGTGGAGAAAAGGAACCATGTGGGAGGGAATGTGTACTCTGAGGAGGTCAGCGGCATCCAGGTGCACAAATACGGCGCCCACATCTTCCACACATCAGATAAGAAGATATGGAACTATGTGGGACAGTTTGCAGAGTTTAACCATTATATCAACTCCCCTGTGGCCCGTTACAAGGGGGAGCTCTATAACCTGCCCTTTAACATGAATACCTTCAACAAAATGTGGGGGGTGGTGTCGCCGGAGGAGGCAAGGAAGGTCATTGCGTCCCAGATCGCAGATCTGCACATTGACACTCCCCGGAACCTGGAGGAGCAGGCCCTGTCCCTGGTGGGCCGGGATGTGTATGAGAAACTGGTCAAGGGATACACGGAGAAACAGTGGGGCCGGGACTGCCGGGAGCTGCCTGCCTTTATCATAAAGCGGCTGCCTCTGCGCTTTACCTATGACAACAACTATTTTAACGACAGGTTCCAGGGAATTCCCATGGAGGGCTATACAAACCTTGTGGAAAAGCTCCTGGAGGGCACGGAGGTACGTCTGAACACAGATTACCTGGAGCACAGGCAGGAGTTGGATGCCCTGGCGGACAAAACAGTGTACACGGGAATGATTGACCGGTTTTACGACTATTCCCTGGGTGTGCTGGAATACCGCTCCATCCGCTTTGAGACAGAAGAACTGGAAATGGAGAACTACCAGGGCAATGCGGTGGTGAACTACACAGAGCGGGAGGTTCCATACACCAGGATCATTGAGCACAAGCACTTTGCCTTTGGGACACAGCCCACCACCATCATTTCCAGGGAATATTCCAGCGAGTGGAAGAAAGGGGACGAGCCCTACTATCCTGTGAACAATGAGAAAAACAATGCCCTCTACAACCAATACCGGGAGCTGGCTGAGAAAGAAGAACGTGTGATCTTCGGAGGGCGCCTGGGCAGCTACCAGTATTATGACATGGACAAGGTGATTGCGGCGGCCCTGGAGCTGTGCGGCAGGGAGCTTTAGGAACTGTCGGAAAATAACTGCTGTAACTTGTATAGGCAAAAGTTCTGGAAGGCAATAAAAAATGCGACAAACCTGCAGCAGTTATTTGTAGACATTTCCTTAGGCACAGGAGAAAATTGCCTTTTGGGCCGGGATGTGTTATGATGCAGGTACGAAAAGGAGGCATTGGGCATGGAAAAACTAGCGATTTTCGGCGGCACTCCGGTGAGAGATACTCCTATCTTCTACGGAAGGCAGTGCATAGAACAGGATGACATTGACGCGGTGGTGGAGACCTTGAAAAGCTCCCTGATCACCTGCGGCCCTAAGGTGGAGGCTCTGGAGGCAAAACTCTGCCAGGTGACGGGGGCAAAATATGCCGTGGTGGTGGCCAACGGCACGGCGGCCCTGCACCTGGCGGCTCTGGCGGCAGGGTTTGGGGAGGGGGACGAGGTAATCGTCAGCTCCATCACCTTTGCGGCCTCTGCCAACTGTGTGCTGTACTGCGGGGCCAGGCCGGTTTTTGCCGATATCAAACCGGACACATACAATATTGACCCGGAATCGGTGGAAAGACTGATCACACCCCGGACCAAGGGGATTGTGGCGGTGGATTTCACCGGCCAGGCGGTGGAGCATGACGTCCTTGGGGAAATCTGCCAAAAGAGGGGCCTGGTGCTGATTGAGGACGCGGCCCATGCCATAGGCACAAAGTACAGGGGCAGGCCGGTGGGCAGCATTGCGGACATGACCTGCTTCAGTTTCCACCCGGTGAAAACCGTCACAGGCGGGGAAGGAGGAGCCATTACCACCAACAACCAGGAGACCTACCGCCGTCTGCTGCGGTTACGCACCCATGGGATCACCCGGAACATGGAGGAGATGGTCCACCCGGAGGACGCAAAGTGGTACAATGAGCAGGTGGAACTGGGGTACAATTACCGGATGACGGATTTCCAGGCGGCGCTGCTGCTCTCCCAGCTGAATAAGCTTCCCCGGTTTGGGGCCCGCAGGAAGGAGATTGTGGAAAAATACGACAGGGCATTTTCTGACATGCCGGAGTTGGTGATTCAGAGAGAGATCCCGGAATCTGACACCACCAGACATCTGTACATCCTGCGGCTGAATCTGGAAAAACTTACCTGCACCAGGAGACAGTTTTTTGACGCACTCTATGGGGAGAACACTTGCCCCCAGGTGCACTATCTGCCGGTTTATCTGCACTCCTACTATGAGAAACTTGGCTACAGGAAGGGGCTGTGTCCTGAGGCTGAGAAGTTCTATGAGGAGGTTATGAGTATTCCACTGTACTATGGCCTTACGGACGAGGATGTGGAGGATGTGATAAGAGCGGTGAAGAAGGTAGCCGCTTTCTACCGAAAGGGCTGAAAGGGTAATCTTATGGAACATGGGGACAAAATCTGGAACCGGGTGATTGACTGGGGATTTTTTGTATTGCTGCTGGGGGCTGTGTCGGCGGTCACGCTGACGCTCTTTTACAGGCAGTGCATGGGAAATCCGGAGTATTACCCATCGGACATGGAGGCATATATCCTGGAAATGCAGGGACTGGAGAGCGGGTATGATTTTCCCTACCCTGTGCTGTTCAAGGTTTCAGCCCTGCTCCACCTGGCGGCGGGGCCGGAACTGTCCGTGGCCCTGGCGGTGATGTTTTTTAACAGTCTGGCCATTCTGGTGACAAAGCTTGCTTTCAACCGCCTGGCGCTGCCTGGGCTTCAGAAGGCGCTGGCTCGCCGGGGACAGAAGGGCAGGAGCGCAGATATGAGCTGGCTGGGAGGGATATTTCTTACCCTGGGAGCAGTCTCCCTTTTTTTCATCTCCATGCTGTATCCGCCGCCGGGGATTTACCTGCCCGGCATCCGGTTTAAATACACGGGGGTGTTTACGGCAAATCCTTACCACAATGCCACCTACCTGGCGGCCAGGCCCTTTGGCATTCTGGCGTTTCTGTGGTTTGTGCGGCTGCTGCCAGTGTACGAAAAAGGCCCTGCAAAATCCGCCGGAGAGAGGGAGGGCGCTGCTGTTTCCGACTATGTGCTCTTTGCCGTTTTTCTGCTTCTGGCTACTATGACCAAGCCCAGCTTTACCCTTGTGATGGTGAGCACGGCGGGGCTGGTGATGCTCTGGAGGCTGATTCGGAGCGGCTTTGGCAATTTTGTCCCCACAGTGCAGCTGGGACTGTGTTTTCTTCCCACCTTTGCCGATCTTTTGTACCAGTACAGGGGAGTGTTTGTGGCGGAGCCTGGGCAGGAAGGGGGCGTTGGCTTCTGTTTTGGGGATGTGTGGGGGCTGTACTGCGACAATATTCCCCTGGCTCTGTGTCTGGCGGTGGGATTTCCTCTTCTGGTGCTTGTATGCAACTGGAAGGAATTAAGGAGAAATACATTTTTTCGCTTTTCCTGGCTGTTTTACCTTCTGGCTTTTGCGGAAGCATTCCTGTTGTATGAAAAAGGCTTTCGGGAGACACATTTCAATTTTTCCTGGGGGTATATGTATGGTATATTTTTCTGCCACCTGGGGGCGCTGCTGCTGTTGCTGCAGGCGCCTGGGCAGGGAGCAGGAGAGAAATCCAGGACAGGAGAGAAGAGGGAGAAGGGAGCCGGAAGGGACCGAAAATCTCTCTGGAGGAAAGGGCTGTATGTGCTTCAGTGGGGGGCATATCTGTGCCATGTGGTCTGCGGACTGTTCTATTTTGGGCTGCTTTTAAGCGGAGAAGGATATTATTGAGGAGCCAAGTGCTGGTTTATCCCCGTCAATTACCTTCACGTTGCGCTTGGCTAAAATTCTGCCCGCCGGGATCATTGGTCAGGGTTCCGGCATAACAGCAGGAACAGGCCCCTGGCGGCGCAGGGGATCATTGCCAGGCTGTAGAGGAAAATATAACGGGAGTTGGCCTCCCATGCCATGTGGAACAGGAAGCCTCCCAGCACGGCGATAAGGCCCAGGTATGCGGGAAGCTGGAACTCCCCTCTGTCCGGTTCAGGGCGCCGGGGTGTGCTGCCCGGATCTCCGGGCCTTTTTTTTCTGCATCCCGCCAGGCAGAAGACGAAGGTTCCCAGGTACAGTACATTCTGGTAGATATTGCAGTAGGAGATCAGATACCGGCTTTTGTCCCCTTCATAGAGAGAGACAAAAAAGGGGCTTCTCCCGCCCTGGGTGGCCAAGGTGGCCTGACGGCAGGCGTAGGTGCCGTCGGCCCACTGGGACAGGTATTTGCGCAGGTAGAATCTGGCGGCTTCGCCGGGGTTTTTCCGGAAAAAGGAAAGCCTTTCCTGGATGGCCTCCAGGCTGGCGGCTTCCGTGGCCTGGGCGTCCATGCCGGTCTCCTGGTAAGTATTGAAGTTAAAACCATTGTACCACCCTTCCGCCCGGGAGGATTCCTGCATTCCCATGGCGAGATACGACAGAGCCGGAACACCGGAGCTGATGGTGCTGCCGGAGCGCAGCTCATAATATTTCTGCACACAGGGCAGTACGGCCAGGGCTCCTGCCATACAGCACACTGCCAGCAGGGGAAGAGCGGGCCGCTTTTGCCAAAGGCCCACAAGCAGCAGCACAAGAACGGCGGCGATCACAAAGATCAGGGAGTTTTTGCGCAGCAGTACCGCCAGGGTCAGCAGGAAAAAGCTGCCCAGGCCCAGACAGAAGCGGGAGTTTTTTTCAGAAGGGCAGCTGTCTTTGAGCAGGAGCTTTGTCAGCAGATATAACCCTGCCGAAAGGGCTGCAAAAGAAGGAATCTCCCCGTATACAAAGGAGGAATACATGAGCAGGGGGCAGTTGAGCCCTGCCAGAAGCAGATATATGCAGTCTGTTCTCTCATGGTTCCACAGCAGGTGAACCAGCTTCTCCCCAAAAAAGATAATGGCACAGGTCAGGGGCAGGTATACCAGTTTGATAAAATGGTATGCCGCCAGCCCGGTGGGAGCCAGGTTCCAGAGACGGATCAGGATCTCCCAGAAGGCTGTCAGCCCTGCCTGCTGGGGGTAGTAGGACAGGTAGGATTCGCTGGGATGGATCACCGAGCTGTCTCCGGCCGCCAGATGTTCGGCAATGCTGTATACGGAGTAGGCGTCCGCCGCAGGGGCGGATCGGCCAAACAGGATCAGAACCAGCCCCACAGCCATACACCACCCTAGCACGGCCAGCCGCAGAATGGCCAGCCGGGAGAGAGGCTTTCTTTTTTCCAGGGGGACGGCTTTTTCTTCGGTTTTCTTACGGCAGATGCATGTGGCGGCGCCCCGGACAGGAAGGGCCAGGAGGGCTGTTCCCAGAAGGGACCAGAAAGGATTGTCCCATTTTGACAGCACCAGCTGTGTCCCCATATCGGTGGAGTAGCAGGTGGCCAAAAAGGCCGACGCCAGCAGCAGGCCGGAGAGCAGGAGCAGCAAGATCTGCACAAAGCGGAGGCTGAAATAGTATATTGTGGTTGAAAAGCGGTTCATGGCGGTGTTTCCTTTCTGAGCCTGTTTATTGAGTATTATATCATGACAGGAGAGTTTTGTGGGACAGACTTTGCAGATCCGGGATAAAATTTTCTCAGATAAAGAGAATAAGAAATATCAGGAGAGGACAGGAATGAAGGAAGTGGGGACCAGGGTGTACCGGCAGGAGTTGAAATTCTTGTGTGAAGAGAGGCAGCTGCGCGTGATAGAGGACAGGATCCGGCATATCTGCAGGCCGGATGCCCATGGGGGAAACAAGGGGATCTATACGGTCAGGAGCCTGTATTTTGACACCTATGACGATAAATGCTATCAGGAAAACCTGGCAGGTGTGGATCGCAGGAAAAAGTACAGGATACGGGCCTACAATGAGGATACGGACAGGCTCAGGCTGGAGTGCAAGTCTTCCTGCCACGGCAGAAAGAGCAAGGAGGGCTGCCCCGTGGACAGGGAGTTGTGCAGGAAGCTGGCCGCAGGGCAGGGGCGCTGGGGCGTTTTCCCGGAGGGAAGGCTGGAGCAGGGAAGGGAGGTCCCTGGGGCTGTGGGGCTTCTGGAGAGGTTTTTGCTGGAGAGACGTCTGGAACTGTTGGAGCCCAGGGTGGTGGTGGAATATGACCGCACACCCTATGTATACCCGGTGGGAAATGTGCGGATCACCTTTGACAGATCCATCAGGACTTCTCACCAGGTTTTTGCTTTCCCGGAGAAAAGCAGGGTCCGCAGGCTCATTCTGCCTGAGGGTGTCAATGTCCTGGAGGTAAAATACGATGAAGTTCTCCCTGGGGCGGTGAGGGAGCTTTTGACGGCAGGGCAGGAGCTGAGGAGGACAAGTTTTTCAAAATACGCCCTGTGCAGACAATACGGTTTTAGATAAGGGGAGGAACATGAGCGTTCAGGATGTGATTAAAAAATCAATATTGCAGGGGTTTCAGAATACCAGCCTGACCATGGGGGCGGCAGCTCTGCTGCTTTTGGCGGCGGCGGTTCTGGGGATCTATCTTTTCTTTGTGTACCGTTTTATGACGGCAGATTCATTTTACTCCAGGAGTTTTAATGTGTCCCTGATCCTGATGTGTGTGATCACGGCGGCTGTGATAATTACCATCCAGAGCAGCGTGGTGGTGTCGCTGGGCATGGTGGGAGCCCTCTCCATTGTGAGATTCAGAACGGCTGTGAAAGATCCGCTGGATCTGATATTTATGTTCTGGAGTATCAGCGTGGGGATCATATGCGGCGCCGGGATGGTGGGGCTGGCTGTGATGCTGACGCTGGGAGCCACTGTGCTGGCGCTGGTCTTTTACCGGATGCCCGAGGCAGGAAGATCCATGATACTGGTGGTGAATGCGGCGGGAAATGACTGTGCGGAAGAAGTATTCCGGACGGTATCCCGATACGACAGGCATTATGCCGTGAAATCCAGAAATCTCACCAGGGACAATGTGGATTTCCTGATAGAAGTCAGGCTTAAGGACAGCGAAGGACTGCTGAGGGAACTGAATGGGATCAAGGATGTGATCTCCGTCTCCATGGTGGCTCACAAGGGGGATTCAGTCTGTTAGGCACTTGGGAATGAAATCTTGCGCAAAATGGAAAACTTTGGTTCCGGTTTATCCGGGATGGGTATGTGGTTATGAAAAAACTGGATTTTTGCATGGTTGTGGCCATGACGGCGGTCTTTACAGCGCTGCTTACAGTGGTCTGGCGGGCGGGAGGGACAGGGCCCGGGGAGAAGTATTCCGGATTTGTGCCTGACCCCCCTGTGCTGTCAGTGGAAAGCGGATTCTATGACGAACCTTTCCGGCTGGAGATCAGGGCTCCTGAGGGGGCCAGGGTCTACTACACCTTGGACGGAAGTCTCCCTGACGAGAATGGGATTCTTTACACGGAGCCCATCTGGATGACAGCCGGGGAAGAAACGGAGCCGGATGAGACATTTATCCAAAATATGCAGGTGGACTGGATGGAAAAAGAGGGAGAGAGCCACCCCAAAACGGCGGCTGTGATCCGGGCCTGCGCCGTATATGAGGACGGCAGGGTCAGCGAGGCTGTGACAGCCACCTATTTTGTGGGAGAGAATCCCTACAGGGACAAGCTGGTGGTGTCCCTGGTGGCGGATCCGGAGGATTTGTTCGGTGAGAACGGAATATATGTCACCGGAAAAGACTATGATCAATGGTATCTGGGGGACCAAAACGGCCCCATGCCCGTGCCCAATTTCCTGCAGCGGGGGGAGGAATGGGAAAGGCCCGGGGTGGTGGAGCTGTTTCAGGGAGAAAGCATCCTGCAGCAGAAGGCGGGCCTGCGCATTCAGGGAGCTTCGGCCAGGGAGGGGCAAAACAAGCGTTTCTCTGTTTTTGCCAGGAAACAATACGGCGGCAGCGGATGGTTTGAGTCCTTCCCTTTTGGCGGAGGCAGCGTCCACTCTTTTATGCTGCGGTCCGGATTCATGAACGGCTATATCCAGCAGCTGGTTCAGGACAGGGATGTGGCGGCTGCAGAGAGCAGGGAGGCGGTGGCATACTTGAATGGCGCTCTGTGGTATATTACCATTGCCCAGGAAAAATACAGCGGAAAATATTTTCAGGCCCACTACGGGGTTGATGATGATAACGTGATAATAGTGAAAGCCGGAGAACTGGAAAGCGGGGAGGAAGGGGATATGGCTTTGTACCAGGCGGTCTATGATTTTCTGGACACCCATGACATGGCCCTGCCCTCTTCCTATGAGGGACTGGACCGGCTTATGGACATTCAGAGCTATATAGACTATTCCTGCGTCAATGTATACTTTGCGAATCTTGACTTTAATGAGACAAAGAACACCCTCTGCTGGAGAGCCAGAAAGACGGGGCACGGAGAGTACGAGGACGGCCGTTGGCGCTGGGCGCTGTATGATCTGGACCTGGAGAATCTGGACTATGGGGTGCCGGTGGAGGAGATCAATACCTTTACCACAGATACCCACTATGCGGGAGGAGCTTTCAATACACGGCCCATGTACAGGGCGTTAAAACAAAATCCTGAGTTCTGCAGGCAGTTTGTGCTGAGTTTTATGGACATGGTGAACACGGATTTTACGGTGGAGAGAGCCTCCAGGGTTATGGAAGACTGGGGAGTTACTATTCAGTGGTGGGGGATGCGCCCGGACTGGGCGGAGACTTTTTTCCCGGCGAGGACGGAGGCTGTCACAGGGCATCTGGCAGAGGAGTTTCAGCTGACAGGAAGCTGTGAGAGCCTGGAACTGTCCGTCAATTATCCGGGGGCGGGCAGGATCCTTCTGAATACCATAGAACCGGATCTGTCCAGGGGCGGGGGGAGCGGCAGG
>OFFV01000229.1_pt1 | contig 48802 bp, 41 predicted proteins | sample 1521461 | NCBI WGS metagenome assembly OFFV01 (sample SAMEA3504120, study PRJEB24116) | mouse gut metagenome | biome: mouse gut; feature: mouse-associated habitat; material: faeces | place: Denmark | collected 2011 | reverse complement strand
GCACCATGCCATAATTGGCCCGCAGGCTCTTTCTGGTCACGTCCCGGATATCATGGCCCTCCACCCGGATGCTTCCGGCATTCACATCATAGAAACGCATCAACAGATTGATGACCGTAGTCTTACCGCAGCCCGTAGGACCGACGATGGCCACACGCTGGCCCGGCCGCACCGAAAGGTTGAAGTCCGTGATCAGCTTCTTATCCGGCACATAGGAGAAATCAACATGCGCAAGATCCACGCTTCCTTCCACATCCCCAAGACAGACTGCATTGTCCTTATCCGGTATCTGCGGTTCTTCCTCGATCAATGCGAAGATCCTGGCTGCACAGGCAAGGGCATTCTGCAGCTCCGTCACAACGCCCGAGATCTCGTTAAAAGGCTTCGTGTACTGGTTCGCATAGCTTAAAAAACAGGACAGCTGTCCGACACTGATGCCGCCGCGGATGGCAAATACCGCACCGGCAACCGCCACACCCGCATACACCAGATTGTTGACAAATCTGGTGGAAGGGTTGGTAATGGACGAATAGAAGATTGCCTTTAAAGAGCATTTCTCCAGCCTGCCGTTGATCTCGTCGAACTCCTCCAGCGCCTCGTCTTCATGGGAAAAGGCCTGCACTACCTTCTGGTTGCCGATCATTTCCTCGATCAGCGCCGTCTGTTCTCCTCTCGTCTCCGACTGTGCCCGGAACATCACAAAGGTCTTCCTGGCGATAAAAGCCGCCACCAGGAAGGATAACGGTGTGATCAATACTACCACGCCCGTGATGCCCACATTGACACTTAGCATAAAGCCCAGCGTGCCGAGGATCGTGATAACGCCTGTAAAGAACTGCGTAAATCCCATCAGCAGGCCGTCCGCAAACTGGTCCACGTCCGCGATCACCCGGCTCACCACTTCCCCGTAGGAGTGTTCGTCAATATATTTCAGCGGCAGGATCTCGATGCGCTTAAACGCCTCGTCCCGGATATCCTGCACGATACGGTAAGTCATCTTGTTGTTGCAGATATTCATGACCCACTGGGCCGCTGCCGTGATCCCGATCACCACCGCCATCTGTCTTAAAATGGCAAATACGCCGTCGAAATCCACCCCTCCTTTACTGACGATCAGATCGATCACCCGTCCTGTCAGAATCGGAAGATACAGGGTCAACGTCACGGTAAGCGCCGCCATCACGATTGATAACGCCAGATAAACCCAATATTTTTTAATATACCGCAGCACCTTACGCAGCGTTCCCTTCTGCCTGCTGCCATTTCCTGATTTTGCCATCTCAGCCCTGCGCCTCCTTTTTCGGGTACTGTGAATAATAAATCTCCTGATACACCTCACACCGCTCAAGCAGCTCGTCATGTGTTCCGATATCCGCCATCTCTCCGTCGTCCAGCACGATGATCTGATCGGCATGCTGGATGGAAGACGCCCGCTGGGATACGATGAACACCGTCATATCGCCCTCCATATCCCGGATCGCCTGTCTGAGCGCCGCATCCGTGGCATAGTCAAGCGCCGATGCACTGTCGTCCAAGATCAGGATCTCCGGCTTCCCTACCAGGGCACGGGCTATGGTCAGCCGCTGCCGCTGGCCGCCGGAAAGATTTCTTCCGCTTTGGGCCACGGACGCCTCCAGCTTCCCGTCCTTCTGCTCCACGAACTCTTTCGCCTGAGCCGTCTCGATGGCCTGCCAGATCTGCGCATCCGTCGCGTCGTTCTTACCCCACTGCATATTCTCTCTGATCGTTCCCTGGAAAAGCACCGCCTTCTGCGGTACGATGCCGATCATCTCCCGCAGCTCTTCCATTCCGTATTCCCGCACGTCTTTTCCCTTGATCCTGACATGCCCCTTCGTCGCATCGTAGAAACGCGGGATCATATTGATCAGGGAAGTCTTGCCGGAACCCGTACCGCCGATGATCCCCACCGTCTGTCCTTTTTTCACATGAAAATCAATGTCGGACAGCGATTCCGCACCGGCGCCCGCATAGGTCAGGCAGACATGGTCAAATACCACCTCGTCCGCCGCATTTTGCCCCGTCTGTGCTGCCGGCCCGGCCGCCTTGTCTGTCCTGTACCCGTCAGTAGCGGACACACCGGCAGCCGTCACCGCCTGCTCCCATGTCATGCTGGATTCTATCTCGAAAACGCTCTGGATCCGGTTCGCACAGGCCAGCGCCTTGGTGATCGTGATGATCAGATTTGCCAGCTTCACAAGCTCGATCAGGATCTGGGACATATAATTGACCAGCGCCACAACCTGTCCCTGGGTGATGGTTCCCTCATCCACCCGCACCGCACCCGTATAGAGGAGTACGATCGTTGCCACGTTGATGATGATATATGTAACCGGATTGGTGAGTGCGGAGATCTTGCCCACAAACAGCTGCATATGCGCCAGATTGCTGTTCTTGCGCTCAAAGGCCCCGATCTCTTCCTGTTCCTTGTTAAAAGCCCGGATGACCCTGGCGCCCGTAAGGTTCTCTCTGGTGGCCCCCAGCACACTGTCCAGCCCTGCCTGCACCTTTTTAAACAGGGGCATCGTCCACATCATAATGCCGAATACCACGACGGAGAGCGCCGGGATCGTCACCACAAAAATAAATGCCGCCTTCACATCAATGGTAAAGGCCATCACCATGGCGCCGAACACGATAAAGGGCGAACGCAGAAACAGACGCAGCACCATATTCACACCACTCTGCACCTGGTTCACATCGGAAGTCATCCGGGTGATCATGGTAGCCGTTCCCAGCGTGTCGATCTCCGTGTAGGACAGTCCCTGGATATGGGCAAAAAGCGCATGTTTCAATTTCGTGGAAACACCCACCGCCGCTTTCGCCGAAAAGTACTGTGCCGTGATCGAGCAGACCAGTCCGATCACCCCCAGCAGGATCATAACCCCGCCCATGCGCAGCACATAGGATACATTGCCGCTGCCGATACCCTGATCGATGATCGCCGCCATCACCAGCGGCACGAACAGCTCAAAAGTCGCCTCCAGCATCTTAAAAAGAGGCGCCAGAACGGTCTCTTTCTTATAGTCTTTTAAATATACGAGTAGTTTTTTCATTCCTCAAGCCCATGCCTTTCCTCAAACCTCTTTCATTTTCTCCCAGGCCGCTGCCTTCGATGACAGAAGCAAAACGACAGCAGCCGGAATGTATCCAGCCACTGCCTTAAACATCTCCGAACAGTCACATTCTGTATAAATCTGCAATGCTGTCAACGATAGGACTATTCTCTGTATTCCATGGTCAGCGCAGCAATCTCGAGACTGATACTGTGTACCTGCTGCGAAGGCTGATATTCCGTCCCCGGATACAACAGCTCATGCAGTGCCGTCACATTATCCGTCAGATCCACCGGAATGACGCAGCTGCCTTTGCTGCCCACCGTGGCACCCACTCTGCCATCTTCGAAGGGGAACCCGTCACTGGCCACTACATTATACCCGGCAACAGTGCCGAGCACGCTGACGATATCATTTACGCCCAGAGACGTCTCCACTTCCGGCAGGATCGCCGTGACCATCTCTTTTAAAGAACTGACTGACGCTTCCTTGGCCTTCTCCACCATCGCCGTCAGCACATCCCTCTGCCGCTCTGCTCGCCTGAAATCATCCCCCTTTGTATAGCGGATCCGGCAGTATGCGGTAGCCTGCATCCCGTTCAGCAGCTGCTTTCCGCTGTGTTCCACGGGCGTATAATCCACACCAAGCTCTTCTGCCATCGTCAGCTGATAATTGTTCAGATGGGATATCTCCGCATCCTGAATCTCCATCTCAATACCGCCCAGCGCATCGATCGAATCAATCAGGCCGCCGAATCCCACCGTCACATAGTCCGTGATATCCAGATCCAGGTTCATATTCAGCATACTGATCGCCTGCTCCGGGCCGCCCTGCGCATATGCCGCGTTACATTTGTTGTAACTGTCATTGCTCAGGTTCAGATAGGTATCCCGGAATACGGAAACCAGCTTGATCTCCTGCGTATCCAGATTGATGCTGGCTATGATGATCGTATCACTTCTGGTGCCTCTTCCCAGCTGCCCGTCTCTGGCATCCACACCGAACAGCGCAATGTTGTGGTACCCCTTGGAGACCTTCTGCTCTTCTTTCTTTTTCTTCTGTGTCTGCTTTACTTCTTTATTGATAATGATCCGCCCTTTATCAATGGGCCTGCGCTCCACCTCGTCTGTGGCAGTTACCACCACATACAGGATGACCACCGCTGCCACCAGCATACAGATCTCTGCGATCAACAACGGGATATTTTTGACCAGCCTGCGTTTTGTCTTATGATCTCCTGCCTGTTCCTCCGCGCCGTCAGCCTGCTTCTTCTCCCTCATATCTTTGTTCCTGGAATCCTGTATCTGCTTGTCCATAAATGACTCCCTCATTACAAATTCACGGCAGCAGCCCGCGTATTTATGCCGTCACACGGATCCGGCCGCCCAAAGAGCACAAAAATATACCTTCCATATCCTACCACAAAAAAGCGACGTTGAATATACTAAAAATACAAAATGTTAATTGTGCTTAGATAAAATCCACCGCATCCCTGACAGTACGTACCCCGATCAGCCGGATGCCCTCGATATGCTTCACCTGGCCTCTGTTTACCTCCGGCAGGATGCAGGTGGTAAAGCCCAGCTTGGCCGCTTCCGCCACCCGCTGTTCCGCCATGGAGACGCCCCTCACTTCACCGCTTAAGCCGATCTCCCCAAAGACTATGACCTTGTCCTCTATGGCGCGGTTCTTAAAGCTGGACACCACTGCCATGGCGATTCCCAGATCGATGGCCGGTTCCACGATCCGCATACCGCCCGCCAGATTCACATAGGCGTCACAGTCTGACATCTGCAGATTCAGCCTTTTCTCCAGCACGGCCATCAACAGGTTCACCCTGTTGAAATCGGTGCCGATCGCCTGCCGCCTCGGAATCCCGAAATTACTGTGGCACACCAGCGCCTGAATCTCCAGAAGGATCGGACGGGTGCCCTCCATGGAACAGGAAACCACCGAACCGCTGGCCCCTTCCGGCCTGCCGTTTAACATGAATTCGGAAGGATTCTTGACCTCGATCAGCCCCTCCTGCTTCATCTCGAAGACCCCGATCTCATTGGTGGAACCGAAACGGTTCTTAACGCCCCGCAGGATACGATAGGACGCATGTCTGTCCCCCTCGAAATACAGCACCGTATCCACCATATGCTCCAGCACCCTGGGGCCGGCCACTGTCCCTTCCTTGGTCACATGCCCCACGATAAAGACAGACACCGTCAGCCCTTTGGCCAGCTGCAGCAGGACATTGGTCGATTCCCGCACCTGAGATACGCTGCCCGGCGCGGCGGAGATCTCTTCGTCATACATGGTCTGTATGGAATCAATGATCGTCACATCCGGCATCACGCTGCGGATCGTCTGCTCCACGGTCCTTAAGCCCGTCTCACAAAGCAGCAGCAGATTGTCCGAAAACTCTCCCAGCCGGTTGGCTCTGATCTTGATCTGACGCAGTGATTCCTCGCCGGATATATACAGGACCTTACGCCCGTCGGCCGCCAGCCTGCGGCACACCTGCAAAAGCAGGGTGGACTTGCCGATCCCCGGATCGCCGCCCACCAACGTCAAGGAGCCGGGCACGATACCGCCGCCCAGCACTCTGTCCAGTTCTTCCATATGTGTCAGCATACGGGTATCTTCCTGTATGCTGACTTCTGACAGGCTGGAAGGTCTGGCCGCCTCCTTTCTGTGCATGCCGCCACCGCCCGTGCGGGCAGCGGCCGGCGCCTTCTCCTCCACCATCGTATTCCACTCCCTGCATCCGGGACACTGTCCCATCCACTTGGAAGATTCATATCCGCAATTCTGGCAGTAAAATACGACTGCCGTTTTCCCTTTAGCCATTTTTGACCATCTTGACCGCGATCTCGCCGGCATTTGCCAGTTCCACGCTGATGCTCAGCTTGCCGCTCAGGTTCGTCTTCATCGTGCCGATATCCTTGTGATCCACACTGACACAGTACTCCGTATCTTCTTCCAGTCCAACTGTAATCTGCGCATCTGCATCGCCTTCTACCAGAAAGCTGACGCCGTTCTCCGTCTCCTCAAAGGTGAGCACACTCGTACCCGGTTCAGACTCATAGGCAAACATGCCGTTCTTCTCCAGCTTCGTCAGTTTCCGGTACGTCTTTACCTTATACAGATCCCCGCCATGTTCATAATCCTCCACCTTCGCCTTGGCATCCAATGTATAATCGCCGAAGCTGATGGTGCCGTTTTCCTCAGTGCGCAATAATTCTTCTACTACAGCCATTGTATTTTCCTCCTGGATTTTACTCTATACATGTATGCATGTAACTATTCAGCCTTCGGCTTCCTGGTTACGGAATCCGGCCTATTCCAAGTTTGCCTTCGGCAAAGAGGCCGGATTCTTCTCAGCCTTTATGCGTTCTCACGGCCTTTGCAGTAAACTTACATCATGCTCAGCCTGCCGTCGGGCCGGCCGCATGGCCATCCATACTATGAAAGACTCTGGCTTTCATAGTAAATGCAAAGACCTGGGCTGAACTGTTACGTATTCATCCCGCTTCCCGCAGCCACCCCTTAACGGCAATGCTGCCGGCGCACGGTTCCTTATGATGTCTCTGTAAATACGAGCTTCTTATTGCGTAAGCCCGCCGTCACATGCCCGCCGCTCTTAACGCGTCCGGACAGGATCTCTTCTGCCAGCATATCCTCTATCTCTGACTGGATAGCCCGCTTCATGGGTCTGGCTCCCATCTTCGTATCGATATGCTTCTCGATCAGCCACTCCTTGACCGCCGGTGTGATCGTCAGCTCGATATCCATCTGCTCTCTGCAGCGTTTGATCAGACTGCCGGACAGCAGGGTAACGATCTTCTTCATATCGTCTTTGTTCAGCGGATGGAAGACCATGATCTCGTCGATACGATTGATGAACTCCGGTTTGAAAAGCCGCTTTACTTCTTCCATGACGTTGGACTTCATCTTATCATAGTCCTGCTGTTGTGTCTGTTCCGCTCCAAAACCGAGATTCTTCGGATCGATGATCCGCTGGGCGCCTGCATTGGACGTCATGATCAGGATCGTATTCTTGAAGCTGACCTTCCTTCCCTTGGAATCCGTGATATGTCCGTCATCCAGCACCTGCAAAAGCACATTGAACACATCCGGATGGGCCTTCTCGATCTCGTCAAACAGTACCACCGAATAAGGGTTGCGGCGTATCTTCTCGGACAGCTGGCCGCCTTCCTCGAAGCCCACATACCCCGGCGGGGAACCGATCATCTTGGAGACGGAGTGCCCCTCCATATACTCCGACATATCCACACGGATCAGCGCGCTCTCCGAGCCGAACATGGCCTCCGCCAGCGCCTTGCTCAGTTCCGTCTTCCCTACACCGGTGGGACCGAGGAAAAGGAAGGAGCCGATGGGACGATTGGGATCCTGCAGACCCACCCGGCCTCTGCGCATCGCTTTGGCCACGGCCGTTACCGCTTCCTCCTGTCCAATCACGCGCTTATGCAGGATGGATTCCAGCTTCAAAAGACGCTCGCTCTCTTTCTCCGCCAGCTTCTTCACCGGGATCTTCGTCCACAATGCGACTACCTCCGCGATCTCGTTTTCACCGACCACATAGGTGCGCTTCTCCTCTTCCTTCTCCATGCGCTTCACGATGCGGTCATATTTCTTAATACACTCGCCCTGTTTCTTCTTGAGTTCGGCCGCCTGTGTAAAGGCTTCCATCCGGATGGAACGCTCGATCTGCAGGTCGATCTTCTTGATCTCCTCCGCCAGCTCCTTGAGCTTATCCGGCTGCCCGGTCACTTTCAGGCGCACTGCCGCCGCCGCCTCATCAATCAGGTCGATGGCCTTATCCGGCAGGTTCCTGTCATTGATATACCGGGCCGACAGCGCCACAGCGGCATTGACCGCCTCAGGCGTGATCGTGACACGGTGATGTTCCTCATATTTGTAGGCGATGCCCTTGAGAATATTCTCCGCCTCCTCCACGGTCGGTTCTTCCACCGTGACCGGCTGGAATCTTCTCTCCAGCGCCGCGTCTCTCTCCACGTATTTCCGATATTCTGCGATCGTGGTAGCGCCGATCAGCTGAATCTCTCCCCTGGCCAGGGAAGGTTTCAGGATATTGGAAGCGTCGATGGCCCCTTCCGCGCCGCCGGCCCCGATGATCGTATGCATTTCATCCAGGAAAAGGACGATATCCCCGTCCTCGATCACTTCCCGGATCACCTTCTTGATCCGTTCCTCGAATTCACCGCGGTACTTGCTTCCCGCCACCATGCCGGACAGATCCAGCGTGAGCACCCTCTTATTCTGTACCGTAAAGGGCACCTCACCGGTCACGATCCTGGACGCAAGCCCTTCCACCACTGCAGTCTTGCCCACGCCCGGCTCCCCGATCAGACAGGGATTGTTCTTCGTCCTGCGGCTTAAGATCTGCACCACTCTGGTGATCTCGTCCTCTCTGCCGATCACGGGATCCAACCTGCCTTCTCTGGCAAGCGCCGTCAGATCACGGCTGTACTGATCCAGCGTGGAAGTACCGCCTTTCTTCCTGCCGTGCTTTCTGCCCAGGTCTTCTTTGTACAGTGCGCCGTCCTCTCCCATTGCCACAAGAACATCCACATACAATTTCTGTATGGAGATTCCCATGGTATTGAGCAGTCTGACCGCTACATTCTCCCCCTCTTTTAAAAGCGCGAGCAGTATATGCTCCGTGCCCGTCTTATCACTTCGGAAACGCTCCGCCTGTCTGTGCGCCTCGTCCAAAATGCCCTGCGCGCGCGGGGAATAGCCGTCCCGCTCTGCGATCAGCACCGAACTTTCCGGCACGATCAGGTCTTTGATCATCTCCTTAAGCTGTACGACATCTACGCCGTTATTCAACAAAACTGTAGCCGCAACCCCCGTATTCTCCCGCAGCAGGCCGATCAGGATATGCTCGCTTCCCACATAGCTCTGCCGCAGGCTTCTGGCTGCTCTCTCGGCCAGCATCAGCGCCGCTTTTGCCTTGTCCGTAAACTGTGGCTGCATCAATCGTCTATTCCTTTCTCATATATAATCTTGATATATTTCATCAATAAGAGCATGCACTTCTTCTCTGGAAATATTCCTGCAGCTTGCCTTTGCCAGCGTCACCTGCAGATCCCTGCGAACCTCTTCGAGTGCCTGCATCCTGTCGATGTCCACCGCGATCATGGCTCCCTTCCTCCGGTCCACTTTCACATAGCCTTCCTGCTTGAGCACTGTATAGGCCTTGTTGACCGTATGCATATTGATCCCTATGGTATCGGCCAGCTGTCTGACCGAAGGGAGCATGTCGCCTTCCTGAAAACGTGAAGTGGCGATCCCCAGAATGATCTGGTTTCTCAACTGCATGTAGATCGCTTCATCACTGTTAAAATCAATCTCTATAAACATCTGCCTCTTTCCTACAAATCTTTATCGTCCATATTCAAAAACTCGAACTCAAAATCGTCATCATCAAGCAGGAAGTTCTTCGCCTTGCGCTGTGTCGCCGGCCTGCGCTGTTCCTCACCCTGTCCGCTTCGCGCCTCTGCTCCTCTGACCGGCCTGCGGGAAGCTGCATCGGCAGACTGGGCGCCTCTGCGGGATGTCTGCGCCGTCTCTCTTGCATTTCTGCGGGAAGGGCGTCCGCTCTCCCGGTCGTCTTCCTCCTGCTGGCGACGCCGTCCTCTGACCGGCTCTACCTCCTCGTCTTCCTCGTCGTCTTCTTCCTCTTCCTCGTCCTCGTCGTCATCCTCATCATAGTCTTCATAGTAGGCATCACGAAGTTTGATCGCCATAATGATCACCACGATCAGCAAAATACCGGCCAGAACTCCTAATGCCACGATCGCAATCCGCTGTTTTACCAGCTTCTTCGCGTCCTCGTCCGCCGTCTCACTCTGCTGCCTGCTGCTGTCAAGAAGCTCCTGAATCTTATAGTCTCCATTGCCCAGATGATCGAGCAGATGCCATTCGCCGTCCACGAAGGACACTTCATAATCCTGGCTGACCGTCTCCTGCGGTGCTTCCGGGACAGGCTGTTCCTCCGGTACGGGCTGTTCTTCCGGTACGGGTACCATATCGCCAAGATCGATCAGGTCAGAGCGGACAAAGCCCGTCTTCGAAGAGCCGTCTGCCCCTGTAAAGGTAACAAAATACCATACCTTGCCATCGCTCCCGTTAGACTGCCCGCTGACGATCAGCTCAGCACCGTTTTGCAGACTCTCTACCTCCCCCACATTGGTGGAAGGCTCTTTACGGATCTTGGCTACCTGCACGGAGACTTTGGCGTACTGCGCTTCCATGGCAGTCTCCGCCTGTGCCGAAGCCCCGGAAGAGGATGCCTGTTCGTCCCCCTGGGACGATTCCGTCTGTCCCGATGCTTCCATGGTGCCGGAAGATGTCGGCAGCGGATCGCTGCCCTCTCTCTCGATCAGATCGGCGCGCACATATCCTGTTGAGTCCGCACTGAGATAAACCTCATACCAACGCGTACCAGAGGCATCCGTCGTCTCGCTTTTGATTGACACGGTCTTGCCTTTGACCACACTGCCCACCGGCGTGCTGTTTGTATCCGCGCTGCCCCGTATGATCGCCGATTCTACCTTGACCGTCCCTGCCGCATCCGCCAGACTGACAAAAGGACAGCACCACGTCAGCGCAGCCGCCGCAAATACCGCCAGTGCGCCTCGTCTAAAACCGCCGCCTGTCATCTTCCGTTCATTTCTGTTGTTTTTCTTCATATAGTAAACTCCTCATCATGCTCAGCCTGCCGCCTCTTCTAAGCATCTCTCTTGAAACGCTTGGCGCCATCCTCTCCGGTAGGCTTTTCCATACTGAAACCGGTCATGTTCATCTTCTTTCTCGCCCGCTCTTCTATCTCTCTGTGATGCGCTGTCTCACACTTGGCACAGAATCTGCCGAAGCGGATGGTCGTACCGCATATCTCACAACGCATAAATACATTGGAACTGGGTGCGATCTCCAGACGGCACTCCTTGATCATGCTCCGGATAGCCTTCTGTGCCACCCCGGTCTCGCTTGCCACCTCTGCCATCGTAGCCCCCGGATGGTGCTCGATATAATTGCGCGTCTTGCCGTAGTCGTCGTATCCGACGCTGCCGCATTTCTCGCACTTATATTCTCCTACCCCCTTAAAGACCATGATGCCGCCGCACTCGGCACATATCGTAGGTCTGTTGTAATTATCCTCGTCCAGTAACTCTTTTCTCAACTGTTCCGCTTTTTCTTCTCTGTCTGGCATTGTAACTGCTCCTTCCCCTTAATCTTACACAACTCTCATGCCTCGTCGATCGCCTTACCGATATCCGACCGCATGTACTTATTGTCAAAAGAAACCCACTCCGTGGCCCTGTAGGCATTGGCCCGCGCTTCCTTTAAGTCCGTGCCCTTGGCGGTAATGCCGAGCACCCGGCCGCCGTTTGTAACGATCCCCTCCGGCGTCTGCTTCGTCCCCGCATGGAAGCAATAATACCCCGGCGCATCCTCAAACCGCTCCAGCCCTGCGATGGCAAATCCCTTCTCATAAGATACCGGATACCCCTGCGAAGCCAGCACCACACAGACCGCAGCATTCTCCTCAAACTGCAGATCGATCTGATCCAGCGTACCGTCAATGCACGCCTCCACCACCTCGATCATGTCATTCTTCATCCGGGGCAGTACCACCTGCGCTTCCGGATCACCAAATCTGGCATTGTACTCCAGCACCCGGGGGCCGTCCTGCGTCAGCATCAGTCCGAAGAAGATCACCCCTTTGAAAGGTCTTCCCTCTGCTGCCATGGCATCCACTGTCGCCTGATAGATATGCTGCCGGCAGAATGCATCCACCTCTTCCGTATAAAAAGGACTGGGAGAAAAAGTTCCCATGCCGCCCGTATTCAGGCCCTGATCACCGTCCTGCGCCCGCTTGTGATCCTGCGCGGAAGACATGATCCGGATCGTCCTGCCGTCCACGAAGGAAAGCACGGAAACCTCACGGCCTGTCATAAACTCTTCTATGACCATACGGTTGCCGGCTTCGCCGAACTTCTTGTCTTCCATGATGGTCCTGACACCTTCCTGCGCCTCCTCCAGCGTATTGCAGATCAGCACGCCCTTCCCCAGCGCCAGTCCGTCGGCCTTAAGAACTACCGGCATCTTCGCCGTCTCCAGATAGGCAAGCGCCTTCCCCGGATCGTCAAAATTCTCGTAGGCCGCCGTCGGGATGTGATACTTTTTCATCAGATCCTTGGAAAACGCCTTACTGCCCTCCAGGATTGCCGCATTCTTCCTCGGCCCGAAGACACGCAGCCCGGCCGCTTTCATCTCGTCTACCAGACCGCCCACCAGCGGATCATCCATGCCGACGATCGTCAGATCTACCGACTCTTTCACCGCAAATGCCACCAGCTTGTCAAATTCCATGGCGCCGATGGGAACGCACTCCGCGATCTGCCCGATTCCCGCATTGCCCGGCGCACAGTAGATCTTATCCACGCCCCGACTCTTCGCCACTGCAGTCGCGATCGCGTGCTCCCTGCCGCCGCTTCCTACGATCAGAACTTTCATTCCAGTACCCTGCCTTTCTCTGTCTATGTTTCTTTTTACAACCCCGGCCGCTCACTCTGCAATGTGCGCCTTTCCGTCTGCCACCGTCACTCTGCCGGCAGCGATCAAATCCAGACACTGCGGAAGGATCACCCATTCCGCCTCTTCCATCACCCGCCTCTGCAGAATCTCCGGCGTGTCACCGTCCCTGACGGCCACGGCCTTCTGCATGAGGATCGGTCCCGTATCCGTTCCCTCATCCACGAAATGCACCGTCGCCCCGGTGACCCTGACGCCTCTGGCCAGCGCCGCCTCATGCACCTTGAGCCCGTAATACCCTTTCCCGCAGAAGGAAGGGATCAGCGACGGATGAATGTTGATGATCCGATTCTCATAACGCCTGATCAGCTGCGGCGGTATCACCACCAGAAATCCCGCCAGCACCACCAGATCCGGCCCGGCCTCCTCGACCCTGTGCAGGAGCGCTTCGTTGAACTGTTCTCTGTCTTCGTAATCCCGGGGCGACACGCAGACCGCATCAATGCCGGCCTCTCTGGCCCGCTCCAGGGCACGGGCATTCCTGTTGTTGCTGATCACACGCACGATCTGCACATTGCGGATCGTCCCCTGCCCGATCCCGTCAATGACCGCCTGTAAATTGGTGCCTCCACCGGACACACACACTACTGTCTTAAGCATACTCTCCGCAGCCTTTCTTCTTATCCCTGTATCACGACGCCTTCTTTGCCGGATGTCACCTCACCCACCAGATACGCCTGCTCGCCTGCCGCCTGCAGCGCCTCCACGGTCTTTTGTGCATCCGCGGCGTCCACAGCCAATACCATGCCCAGACCCATATTGTAGGTGTTGTACATCATCTTCTCTTCCAGCCCGCCCGTCTTTCGCAGCAGTTCAAAGATCGGCGGCACCGGATAGCTGTCCTTATGTACGACCGCCGTCACACCTTCCGGCAGCATCCGCGGAATATTCTCGTAGAATCCGCCGCCGGTAATATGGCTGCAGCCCTTGATGGTCACGCCCGCATCCTTCACCGCGCGCAAAGCTCTGACATAAATCCTGGTGGGCGTAAGAAGCGTCTCTCCCAGCGTTGCCCCAAGCTCTTCATAATAGGTGTCCAGGCTCTCCTTCGTCATCTCGAACACCTTGCGCACAAGCGAAAATCCATTGCTGTGCACACCCGAGGAGGCGATGCCTACAAGCACGTCTCCGGGTCTGATCTGTTCGCCCGTGATCAGATCCTTCTGATCCACCACGCCTACCGCAAATCCGGCCAGATCGTACTCCTCCTCCGGCATCAGTCCCGGATGCTCCGCCGTCTCGCCGCCGACCAATGCCGCGCCTGCCTGCTTACATCCTTCTGCCACACCGCCCACGATCGTGGCGATCTTCTCCGGAAAGTTCCTGCCGCAGGCAATATAATCCAGGAAGAACAACGGCTCCCCGCCGGCACACACCACATCGTTCACACACATGGCCACACAGTCGATTCCCACCGTGTCATGCTTATCCATCAAAAACGCCAGCTTGATCTTCGTTCCCACGCCATCCGTACCGGACAGCAGCACCGGATGCTCCATCTCCTTGATCTGATCCAGACAAAAGGCGCCCGAAAATCCGCCCAGTCCGCCCAGCACTTCCGGACGCATCGTTTCTTTCACATGCTTCTTCAACAGCTCCACCGACTGATAACCGGCCTCAATATCAACCCCTGCTGACTTATAATCCATATTCTCCTCCATCTTCCGCCTGTCGTTTTCGTCTCCGATCGTGTCCGCCTCCTGCACCATATCCGCACCGCAGTGTATATGTACCGGAGCAGGAAAAGCAGAGCACGCTGTGTATCAATCTCAATCGTCCAGATAATTCCGGTATCCCACTTCCTGCAGCTTGGCATCCTTCTTCTGCACGCTCTCCCGCAGCCTGCGCGAATAATCTTTCAACCGCTTCAAAAGCTCCTCATCGGAAGTCGCCAGAATCTTCGCCGCCAGAATACCGGCATTCTGCCCGCCGCCGATGGCCACCGTCGCCACCGGGATACCGGATGGCATCTGTACGATGGAATACAGAGAATCCACGCCGCCCAGATCAGAAGTCTTCATGGGAACACCGATCACAGGCATCGGGAAGATCGCCGCACACATACCCGGCAGATGCGCCGCCTTGCCGGCACCCGCAATGATCACCTTAAATCCCTTCTCCTCCGCATTCTTCGCATACTCGAAGAACACATCCGGTTCTCTGTGGGCAGAGATGATCGCCATCTCATAGGAGATTCCCAGTTCCTCCAGAATATCCGCCGCCTTCGCCATAACAGGCATATCGGAATCGCTCCCCATTACAATACCTACCTGTGCCATCGTGTCTCCTCCTCAAAATTATTCTTTGATCTTATCTATCGCAGTCAGATTAACGCCGGAACTGAACCGCCGGCATCTTTCCACTCTCCTGTATTATGAAAATTGCGCCAATGCATAATATCGGTTATAGTATACCATAATCAAAACCCGAAGTCCATCCTTACGCAAACGCCTTATTCAACTCCCCGCAGCCTTCCAGCACAAACCGCCCGTCACGAATGATGGTGATTATCTCTCCCGCCTTCGTCTGTACGGACAGCTCGCCAAGCTCATCATAAGGGATCGTAATATCCGTATGGCACTGGAAATAGGCCCTGCTGATATCCGTGTCACGCAACGCCGACACCTCGTTGTCCTTTGCGATGATCTCTTTTCCGTCCTGATTGTAGACCCGTACATTCTCTGCGTGGGAATAACACGTATCACCCACCGCAAAATGCGGCCCCGTCTTCTCGGCGATCAGGATCGGCATCTTGTCCTCGATCCCGTATCTGCGCGCCGTCACATAGGCGGTCGTGTTTGTGCCGATGGCAAATTCGCCAAGCGGCAGTGTGTCATGATGGAACAGCACATTGTCCTTGATGTATTTGCGGTTCTCCTCTTCGGTTGCGAAATTGGCGCATCCGTAATCCACGACCATCCCGTCGGCAAACCTCAGCCAGATATCCTTATACTCCAGTTCGTTCAGGAATACTCTGGTCACATGCAGCAGCCCGTTTGTGCCGGCCAGTAACGGCGAAGTGAACACCTCTCCCACCGGTATGTTCACATCTGCCACACAGTTCTCAAAGTTCGTCTCCTTCTGCGGATCTTTCAGCTCATGCAGGCTGATCTGCAGATCTGTCCGATTGCTGCCGCATCCTTTGACCAAAACAGTCACACCCTGATCCAGCACGTCGATGATCCGCTGCTGTATCCCCTGATACAGCTGGTAGTCCAGCGTATTGATGCGCACGATATCGTCAAAGATCTCTTCATACTGTGCGCCGATATCTGGCACCGGGAAGGCAATGATCGTAAAGCTCCTCTCATCGCCGGGGATATATTCATTCTGCAGTGCACCCGCCCGCGACGCATACTCCACGGAAAGTTTCTGCTGTTTCTCCGACAGTCTGCAGGCCGTCTCCTTGCTCTCCGGTGCAAAAGGCTTCTCTCCGAAGATCTCCAGCACAGCCGGCCCGCCGTGTACCTTCGCCTGATCCTTATACTGCTCAAAAGCTCCCCGCAGGCACTCCAGTCTGCGCTCCACAAGCAGCTTATCCAGCACCAGCGCCAGATCCTCCCTGTGGTCATAGTCGAACTGTTTGTTGGGGTTCGCCCCGAAATAGCCGTTCTTATTGACACTTCTGCCCTGGAAGATATTTGTCCCTGAACGGTAGATCGTAGATTGCAGACCAATATGGGCAAAATTCTGGACCGCACGCCGTATCATCCGCTCAAACCCGAGGCAGTAGCGCACGTTCACCGTCTTCTTGATCGAAATATCCTTGTTCCCCATCTCGAACCCGATCCGGTAGCCTTCCGTATAAGTATCTGCCAGCAGGGCGATCCGCTCCTCCGGCATCTGGTTTAAATGCTCTGCCGTCCGCAGCTCATTGTCCGTCACATACTCCCCGTAATAATACAGATACCGCAGATCCGAAAGATCGCTTTCCATCACGATGCGCAGGGCAAAATCCTTCTCCGGACAGACAAGCTGCGCTACCTTCTCGCAGCTCTCCGGCTCATAATAGTCGCTCACATACCAGTACAGGATCTGCCGCAGCTCCTCCGGATCCGGAAGCGCATCCTCGGCTGCAGTACACAGACATGCCTGATAGACCTCCAGCAGCAGTTCCATCCGAATCACCATGGCAGATCTGTTCTGCTCAAAAACCGCCGGGATCAGGCTGCGCAGCTCCGCACAGAGAAAAGAAAGCATCTGTCCCATTGACTCTCCCAGACAATCCACGGCATATGCCGGATTGGCATAACTCTCCCCGTAGTGCTCCGGCAGAATGTCTTCGTACAGCCTCCCGTTCATGGCCTGCAGTTCCTCCAGCGTCATCTGCCGCAGTTTCCCGCTCTCCACCACCTGCCACACTTCATCCATATACAGAACAAACGCCGCCATACTGTTGAAATACTTCCGCAGCGCAGCATCGCAGACCGCCTCCTGCGGTATCTCCCTGATCCGCTCAATGGCAAGCACATACCGCTCCTGCTCCAGATCGTTTCTGTCCTCTTCCACAATATACAGATCTTCCATAATCACTGTCCTTCCTTTCACGCATAAGCTCCGGCATACAGGATCACACTGACCATCGCCAGCGCCAGCACATTCAAAAAAATTCCCACATAGGTAAACAGATAGAATTTATCCCGTTCCGTCTTGGAGACCAGGCCGAGGCCGATCCCCACAAACGCATAGATCATCACCAGCATCGCCGCCGCCCCGTACTGCACGGGAACCTCCCCCACACTGCGGTAACTCATAAAAACAGCATACCCCAGTGTGGCCAGCGAGATCACGCCCAGGATCGTGGACATGATGCCTTTCTGTGTATGCTCTTTATTGGTAAACATATAACTGTTCTTCTTCACTGTCCAAACTCCCTGTCCATCCACAATTTCGAAATGGGCATCTTCGTCTGTTCCGAAAACACCCATTTGTCATCTACGGCACACGCCCGTCCGGCGTCCGCGCTCAGAATAAAATTTTGCTTCTTCCGGCCAGCAGCTTGGCGCCACTGATCAGCAGGAGCACGCCGCTCGCCACGCCCACCACAAGCGCGACTACACCGACCGCAATATTGAGCGCACCCGAACCGCCCATCACCTTATAGGTTCTCTCTTCCATACTTCATTCTCCTCCAGGTATCCATGTTCTGCTTGGGAAGAACCGCTTTCGCCGATTACTTCGCACCGTACTGTTCATAGTATGCATCGATCGCACGCTTTAATGTATCATCAATGTAAATCGTCCCTTTGTATGGCTTATCATACAGGCAGTCCACCACCTCTTCCATCGTCACGATGGCATTGGCGTCAAAACCGTACTTCTGCCTGATCTCGAAAAGTGCGCTCTTCTCACTGTCCAGCCCCCGCTCCATGCGGTTTAAAGATACCATCAGTCCCACGATCTCCACATCGGCCTGCTGCCGCAGGATGGGGAACGTCTCCTCGATGGACTTGCCGGAAGTGGTCACGTCCTCGATGATCACCACCTTATCGCCGTCTTTCAATTTACTGCCCAGCAGGATACCGGTGTCGCCGTGATCCTTCACCTCTTTCCGGTTGGAACAGTATCTGACTTCCTTACCGTACAACTCACTGATCGCCATGGTCGTGGCCACCGCAAGCGGAATCCCCTTGTAAGCCGGCCCGAACAGCACGTCAAAGTCCAGACCGTAATGGTCATGGATCGCTCTCGCATAATATTCCCCCAGCTTCCGAAGCTGCGCGCCCGTCACGTAAGCACCCGCATTCATGAAAAAGGGTGATTTCCTGCCGCTCTTTAAGGTGAAATCGCCGAATTTCAACACCTGGCTGTCCACCATGAACCCGATAAATTCCTGTTTGTATCCTTCCATCTCCATCTCCCGTTCTGCTCCTGTGCGCTGTTATCCTCTGGCTGCCAGCGCCTGCGCGATATCCTCTCTCATATCCACCACAGCGGCCCTCGATGCGTCCGCAAAATTCTCCGCACCGCAGCCTGCATACTGTTCCTGCTGCCAGGCGGCGATGATACCTCTGGACGAATTGACGATCGCGCCCAGCCCGTCTTCGTTGAAGAAATGCACCAGATCTGCGCCCTTACCGCCCTGTGCGCCATATCCCGGCACCAGAATATAGGCTTTCGGCATGATCTTACGCAGAATCCTCCCCTGCTCCGGATAAGTGGCGCCCACTACGGCTCCTATATAACTGTAGGAATCGCCCATGCAGGCTGCGCCCCAGGATGCCACCTGCTCTCCCACGATCTCATAAAGCGGCCTGTCCGCACACTCCTGACCGTCGGCCTCCACACTTCTTACCAGCCTGTCCTGAAACTCCCCGCTGCTGGGATTGGACGTCTTCACCAGAATAAAAAGGCCTTTCTTCTCTTCCTGACACACCTTGATAAAAGGCTTCACCCCATCGGAACCAAGATAAGGGTTCACCGTCACAAAATCTTCGTCAAATCCTCTGCACATGGTACTGCCCACCTGCACCTGCCCCAGATGGCCCACCGCATAGGCTTCCGATGTAGAACCGATATCACCGCGCTTGATATCACCGATGACCACCAGCCCTTTCTGCTTACAGTATTCCACGGTCTTCTGGAAGGTGATAAGTCCCTCCACGCCGAACTGCTCATACATGGCGATCTGCGGCTTCACCGCCGGGATCAGATCGTAGATGGCATCCACGATCGCCTTGTTATACAACCAGACCGCCTCTGCCGCTCCCTTCATCGTCTCCCCGTACTCCGCATAAGCCTTCTGCTTTATATGCTCCGGCACGAACTTCAAAACAGGGTCCAGCCCGGCCACGATGGGCGCCCCGGTCTTCCTGATTTTCTCTATAAGTTGGTTGATCACAGTTTTCTGCCCTCCAAATCATGCAATACATATGTATTCTCAATATACCGCGGAATCTCCTCTCTGGAGATCCATTTCCACTCACCGTATTCCTCCGGCAGGACGATATTCGCCTCGTCCGCCTCCCGGATCGCACACAGATAGGCAATGCCCACACAGTGGGTATCCCCCAGCAGATTGGACCACGTATACTCGATCCCTTCTATGCTGCCCTCCACTGACAGAAGCTCCCGGATCGCCCGCAGCACCGTGTTGTCCGGCGCCTCGCCGTGCTGTACCTCCGCGTCAATGAACTCCCATACATAAGGGGTCGGAATATGGTCGTCTACCCATCTCCTGATCACCAGATATTCCTCCCCTTTTTTAATGATGCCTTTTACACGCACATAAGTATTTTTCATGCCGCTACCATACCTTCCCTGTTATTATTAAAATAGTACCATCGGCTATTTTGCTTGTCAATCCACAAACAGCAGCCCGCACCCTTACCGCGTAACAGTTCGCCTTTGGCTTCTCTGTTGCCTTACCGCGTCCGCAGAAACTCATACTCCCGCTTTGCCGTCTCATCATCCGGATAGGACTTCAGATAACTGTTCATCAACGCCGACGCGGTCTTAAAGTCGCCCATATATTCATAGGCCACGATCTCGTTGAACTTAAGGCTCTGCATCATGCCGTTGTCCTCGATATTCATAGCCGCCTGAAAAGCCTCCAGCGCCGCGGTGTATTCCTTCATCTGCATCCTGCACAGCCCCAGCTGGTTGTAGATCTCCGCCTTGGTCTGATCATTCTCCGTATAGGCGGCATAGATCCCGGACGCGTAATTATAATCCCCCAGCGCCTCATAAGTCCTGCCCAGATACAGCGCCGCGCCGTAATCCTTCGACGAATCCATCTTCGAAAGATAGTCCCTCGCCTTCTCATAGTCGCCCATGTAATAACTCATGCGGCCCATATCATAGTCCGAGATGGATTTCTCATTCTCCGCCATCACCTTCTGCAGATAGACCATGCCCGCCTCTTTGTAGCCGTATTCCTCCAGCGCCATGTAAATGCGGATCATCTGGTCGTAGTCCTTACCGTCCAGCGCTACGGCCGCTTCGAAGTCCTTCTGCGCATTATCAAAATCATTCTGGGACAGCCTGACGTATCCCCGAAGATAGAAAGCATTCTTCTCTCTGGGCCGAAGCGCCAGGATCGCATTGTAGGCACTCACCGCATCCTCCGGCCGCCCGCTCTTATAATACGCCGTGGCCAGATAATAATTGATATCAAAATCCATATCCTCCACCCGGCCGCTGCTCTCATGAAGCGCCGCCTCCAGATATTGGATCGCCTCCTCATAGCGGGTCATTCCCATATAAGCCAGTCCCATACCGCGGTACAGCGCTCTAACGTCCTCGCCCTTCTCCAAAGCCGCCTGAAAATGTCCCAGCGCTTCCTCATACTGCAGCGCCTCCACCGCATTCATGCCCTGCTTCGTATTACTTAACTGTTCCTCTTTGCCGCAGCCCGACAGCAGTACCGCCGTCAAAAAAAGCACCGCGGCATACTGCACCGCACCCCGCAGCCGGCCCTGGCCCGTTATCCCTGTATTTCTGTTTTTCAATTTATCCGTCGCCGCTTTCCTGAAATCGTTTACTGTTCTTACCTCTTAAAATATCTGTACTTTAACCATTCCTGAACCATTCCTGATCAATGACATTCCTGCCGGAACTATTACATTATCATACCATACCCCGCCTGTAAATCCAATGTGCCGGAAAGATTTTTTACAAAAAATTCCCGAATGCAAAATCTTTCATGATGCCGAAAAACTCCCGCACCATATTGTTCAGCTGGAAATATACATTGGAGCGCGCCGCAATGCCGCACACTTCCCGAAACCCTGCCGCCTTCGCCAGATGGATGCCCCGGAACACATGGAAATTGTTGGTGACGATCCCCACGCTGACGTCCTTTGTCCCGATCAGTTCTGCACTGTAGGCGATGTTCTCCGCGGTATCCGTGGACTGATCCTCCATAAGGATCCTTTGTGCCGGAATTCCCTTCTGTGTAAGATACGCATACATGCCTTCGGCCTCACTGCAGGGCTCATTCCTGCCCTGGCCGCCGGACACGATGCAGACCGTATCCTCATTGTTCATCAGATATGCATACGCCGCATCCAACCTGAACTGCAGTACCGCGCTGGGCCCCTTCTCCTTCATCTGCGCCCCCAGAACAATAAGATAATCAAGCCCCTCCCGGCCTTTGTCCCGGTAGTGGCTGATGATGCAGCCCTCCACGATCACAAACAGCACTGCGCCCACCACTGCAAGCAGACAGAACATCCTTCGCAGGAAAAGAGGCGTCCTGTCCCATACGCCAAAGTGCAGCACGCAAAACAGACCCAGCAGACAGATCCCGCCTGCCGCCCATACAAGATAAAACCTGCTGCCGGATCTGATCATAAACACCACCCCGCAGTAGGTAAAACAAAACAGTGCCCCCAAAATACATAATAAACCCATCATCTTCTTCCCCATCCGGTCCGCTGTCCTTTCTCTTCCTTACCATGCATCTGCACAGATGATTTCTCTGCTCATCATAACGGCAAAATCTTAAATCCACCGTCTCTATTTCTTAAAAATTTCGAAATAATCTGCCCCTGAAAAAAGCAGGCCCGCCGGGCCTGCCCTCCATGAGTGTCAATGCATCCTTTCTTATAGAGACTGGATCACGTCCCGTGTCTCCTCATACATTCTCGTCACCTGCTCCATATAGCCGCCGATCTTCTCCTCATCGTAAGGCTCGGAACGCACCTCGTCCGTCAGCGGAACCGCATACTCCAGAATACCGTCCAGTCCCAGATTACCGCACAGACCCTTTACCGTATGGGCATATGTGAATGCATCCGCCCAGCGCTTCTCCTCCACTGCCGTCTTCAAGCCTTCGTAATTCTTGTCGTCAAGAAATTTCCGCAGCATCCTCAGATAAAAATCCTCTTTTCCCATGAAGCGCTTCAATACCTCATCATATTTTACACCGACCGTCTGTAATTTTTCTCTCATTCGCTCGTCCCCTTTATCCTGCTATTTCTTTCTTCAAAAGATATATATTTAGATTACGTTGTTTTTGCATAAATGGCAAGCACTTTCTGAAAAAACATATCTTTCTTTGCTTCTGTCATTTCTCAGTTTTTTATTAAGCTGTCCCTCTTGTACTATTGATACAGAAATGTTAAAATCATCCTGTTGTCTGAACCGCGCCGCTCTGCGACAGCACAACACCATGATCAAATACCAGAAGATCAAATACAAACATAAGGAGATAAGGAGAATGGAACCCATGGCAGAAATCAAGTGGAATGATCGTTTTAATCTTGATGTGGCTGAGATCGACAAAGCTCACCAGAAACTATTTTCAATCGTAAACAAACTGATCGCCTTCACCGAGAATCCGGAGAAACAGCAGCATGCCTGCAAAGAAGGGATCAAATATTTCAAAAGCTACACCATAAAGCATTTTGCAGAAGAAGAGGAATATATGAAATCCATCGCTTATGCCGGACTGCCCATGCACAAGAGCCTGCATGATAATCTTCGTGACCAGACACTGCCGGCCCTGGAAGCGGAACTGGAAGACCAGAATTATTCCATTGAAGCTGTCCAGCATTTTATCGGCATCTGCGTCGGCTGGCTTACCGGCCATATCATGGTCGAAGACCGCGCCATCACCGGCAAGAACGCCAACAAATGGGTACATAAATCTTCCGATGACAAGATGGATTCCATCATCAAGGCGGCTACCCAGGGATTAAAGACGATGAGCCGGGCTCCGGTGCAGCTTGTCAGCCAGCATTACGGCGGAGAAGGCTTCAAGGTCGGCAAACCGCTCTGTTACCGCCTGACCTACAGCCACAAATCCCAGCAGAAACAGCAGGTATACATCGTCTGTGAAGAGGCTGTGGCGATCCTCACCCTGAACAACATCCTGGAAATGGATATCAAACGGATCGACCGCACTGTGATCGACGCCATGAGGATGCTCTCCATACAGCTTGTGGATTATATCAACAAGTTTTTCCCGGTTGACGTGAAATATCAACTGGATAAAACGGATCTGCTGACCTTCGATCAGTTTGCCAAGATCTTCTACAAACAGGCCCCTGCCTGCAGCCTGCTGTTCAACATTGACAGCCGGGGATATGTAGCGATCTGCTCTGATTTTATCCAGCCATAACGGCGCCGGATCAATACATGATTACCAAAAAAGGGAACCTGCCGTCTCACCTGACGTCCGGTTCCCTTTCTTCTGTTCTACTCTCTCTGTTCTTCTCTCTACCACTCACGCCGGTTTACAATTTCCAGCGTCAATGGTCCTCTCAGCCGCATTTCTCTCTGGTCAGGACCTTATTCAACGTTGTGAACAGAAGTTCAATATTGATCGGCTTCGCGATATGGCCGTCCATACCGTTGCGCAGCGCCTCCTGCTTATCTTCCTCAAAAGCGTTGGCCGTCATGGCAATCACCGGGATGCCTGCCAGTCTCTGGTTCTCCAGCTGCCGTATCTCCCTGACTGCCTCATACCCGCTCATCACAGGCATCTGCACGTCCATCAGCACCAGCTGATAATAACCGGGATCTGATCTCTGCAGCATCTCCACGGCAATCTTGCCATTCTCTGCAACTTCCGTCGTAAAGCCGGCGCCGCCAAGAATCTCCACAGCGATCTCCTGATTCAGCTCATTGTCCTCGGCAAGCAGAATACGTCCCGCCTTAAACTGTACTTCCCCGCCTTCCTTCTCTTCCTCAACCTGCTCCTCCGCACCGATGACGGTACGCAGACATTTACGCAGCTCCGACATGAAAAGCGGCTTGCTGCAAAAAGCCGTAACACCGGCCTCCTTGGCTTCTTCCTCGATCTCCGACCAGTCGTATGCCGTCAGGACGATGACCGGGACGTTGTCCCCCATCACCTGTCTTACCCTTCTGGTCACCTCGATACCGTTCATATCCGGCAGCAGCCAGTCGATGATATAGACAAGATATCCGTCCTTACGCATACTGGCCTGTTTGGTACGCAGTACCGCTTCCTTGCCGGACAGCGTCCACTCCGCCCGCAGACCAATCTGCCCCAGCATATAAGAAACACTGTCACAGGTGTTGAAATCATCATCCACCACCAGTGCCCTGCAGTTCTTCAATTCCGGTATCGCCTGTTCTTCCTTCTCATCCTTTCTGGTCCGGAAGACAAAAGAAACCGTAAAGGTTGAGCCTACGCCCAATTCACTTTCCACTTCGATGGTACCGTTCATCATGTCCACGATGTTCTTGGTAATAGCCATGCCCAGCCCGGTGCCCTGGATTCCGCTGGTCGTGGAATTCTTCTCCCGCTCAAAAGGTTCGAAGATATGCTCCACAAATTCATCGCTCATGCCCACGCCGTTGTCCTTAATGGAAAACTCATACTGAGCAAAACCATCCGGCGCGCCGGCCTTCTCCGTGATCCGCATGTTGATCGCACCACCCGCACCGGTATACTTGACCGCATTGCCGAGCAGATTGAGCAGCACCTGGTTCAGACGCAGCTTATCACAGTAAATATCCTCGTTGCGTATATCCAGTGTATCAATATGTAACTCCAGCTGTTTCGCATGTACATCCGCCTGCACGATATTGCAGATACTGTGCAGGATCTCCGGCAGACTGCACGCCTTCTCGTCAAGCCGGATCTTACCGCTCTCGATACGGCTCATATCCAGAACGTCATTGATCAGGCTCAACAGATGATTCCCCGACGTCATGATCTTCTTGAGATATTCTTCCATCCGCTCCCTGTTATCAATATGCTTCATCGCCAGCGAAGTGAAGCCTACGATCGCATTCATCGGCGTCCGGATGTCGTGAGACATATTGGAGAGGAACACGCTCTTGGCCTTGCTGGCCCTGTTGGCCTGCATCAGCGCATCCTTTAAGAGCCCTCTCTGCTCCATCTCACTGCGGATCTCCTTATCCACGCTGCGGATACCAAGGACGATGCTGCCGCGCCCGTTACGGATCCCGGCCCGCACGATCTTCATCTGATAATACTCCGGCTGGCCTCTTCTGATTGTGCGGAAATTCACATGGTACTGTTTCCCCTCAGACAGCCCCTTCTCTATCTCTTCTCTGGACGTTGCCTGCCGTACCATCTCACGGTCTTCCTCGCATACATACTTCTCTATATAGAAATCCATGCTCTTTTCGTAAGAAAGTTCTTTTGCAAAAGACTCTCTGAACTGCCGGCTTGCTTCCTCCACACGCAGCGGCTTCCCGATCCCTGTCTCCAGATCAAAAAAGCAGACCACCTTATAGTCTATGCTCAGCGCCTGCACAAGCTCCATCTGCTGCCGCTCATTCTCTTCCTCCTGCAACTTCCTGTCCGTACAGTCCAAAACAAACCGCTGATACCGCAGTTCATCATTCTCCCGCATCAGCTTTACATTCCCCATCACATACCGGATCGCACCGTCCTTACGGCGCACACGGTATTCCACGCTGACGCTGTCTCCTTCTTCCTGCAGTCTCCGGATGTTCTCCAGAAGTTCTTCCCTGTCTTCCTCCATAACGGAAGAGGCGATCATGTCAAATCCGTTCTCCGCCATCTCATCCATGGAATCATATCCCAGAATATCCAGCGCCGCCTGATTCACGCTGATGATCTTGGATCCGTCCACACTGTGGTACATAACACCGCACTCGATATTGTTAAAGATCGTCTCCAGTGTGCGGTTCTTCTGTATGATCTCCTGCTCGTAAGCCCGTTCCTGTGTCACGTCGATGGCCACGCCCACAGTGCCCATCACACTTCCGTCGATATCATACAGCGGGGATTTGTAAGTCGTAAGCAGCCTGATACTGTCTCCGGCCTTCACGCGCTCTTCGGAGACAAAAGTCTGTTCCTTCTCCATAACCTGACGTTCCGACTCGATACAGGCAGGATCGTCCTCCTCCACATCCCAGATATAAGCGTGCCGCTGGCCTTCCACCTTCTGCTTCGTCTTGCCTACCGTCCTGCAGAAGCTGTCGTTTACCTTCTCATGCACACCGTCTTTGTCCTTGTACCAGATGAGGTTCGGAACATTATTGATCGTAGCCTCCAGGAAATGACTGGTCTGCCAGTAATCCTTGCCCGTCTTGTAGGCCTGCTGCCATCTCAGGAAATGGAACCGGATCTCCTCCTCGGACATCGGCAGTGTCCAGATATCCTTCACCCCGTCCAGCATCTTGGTTAAAAGCGGAATCTGCTCTTTCTCAGCAAGCAGAATGAGCTCTGTATCCTCCCCTCTGTCTGCAGTCAGTGCACACACTGTCTCCCGCACATCCATGTCCCGCAGATCCGCCAGGATCACATCCGCTCCGCCCGTCGAGGCGTCCCCGGCCTTTTCACTCTTCGTAAACTCATGCGTAAAACATGTCAGTGGAGACATCTCTTCGATGACCGCAAATACATCCTGTCGAATGCCCACTAAGTGAAAATGAACATGACAATGGTACATTTCTCTTTCCTCCTTAACGATTCCGGTATCAACACACAAATTATATTTTTTCACTCATTCTAATATCATACTGTATTTTGCGGTGTATGGCAATTATTTTTGAGCATTTTCAGTATTTTTGAAAATGTTTTGAACGGTTCTTTTCATTATTATGCATTTTGACAAAGAGGCAGACGGATACCCCGCCCAAAATCAGGCGGGGTATCCAATCTTACCCTCCATTTTATGTACAGATTGCCTGCTTAATCCTGCGTTTCCCGTCTGGAACTTCTAATGCCCGACAGGATACCCGTTGCAAAGATTCCCACGACCAAAACCACGATCACACTGCCCCATATCTTTGAACGCCGTGCCTCATCACGGTATTTCTCTACCATCTCCACCACAAACGCTGCTTCCTGTTCCGTCCTGGACATCTCCGCATCCAGCCCCTCCACATCCAGCTCCTTTTCGAACAGGGCGCTCTCCGGCATATACCCTTCCAGATCCTGATAGATCACCCGATACCAGCCGTCCTCAGTCCTTCCCGTGACAAAAACAGAATCCCCTTTCTCATAGGACCGGACAACCGCCGCCCCTTCCTCCGGTGCAGCCTTCATATCTACGTCTTCAACCGCCGTCATGATCTGGCTAAGCTCCGCTATCCCATTCACCTTCTCTGCATCCGATACCGACATTTCAGCCTCCTGCACTTCACCTGCCGCAGCCTGCACAAATGCACACTCCTTCCCAGACCCCAGAATCCCGAACAAAATACCTGCAACCGTCAACAACCTTCCAACAAATATCCTTTTTTTCACCTGTATATCCTCTCTTCCTTTTTACACTTGAATTTCCTGAATCTTCAATTCCAGATCCGCCGCACTGATACCGACACTTTTTACCTGTTTTCTTTCTTCCTTATAAAAAGAGGCCGTCAGAATAAGGTAGAAATAACAGACTATATTGTGCAGCCCCGGATTCCAAAACAAAAGCTGCGCCACAAAAATACCGGAGATCAGGGAAAGCGCTCCCGTGACCGTCTTGTCCTCTGCATGATTTCTGTACATTCTGTCCGCAAACAATACGATCATTATGATCAGGAAAAGACCAGGAATCACGCCGTAACCTTGAAAAACGCACCAAAGACCGCTCTCTCTCCCGCCCATCTCTTCCGATAACGGAAGCACAAATGTCCTGAACATATCACCGACAGCTTTGCCCGGCAGTTCCATCCTGCCGCCGGCAGCTGCTGTGACGACAAACAGCAGTGCGATCACTTTGGCAAGCATCCGATATCCCTTCTGCAACTTTCGCAATACAAGCCTCTCAAGCGCTGTTCCCGCCGGAATCCTTTCCCAATAACAGAAGAACACCGCCCCGCCTGCCGCCAGTAACAGATCCACATATACACTGTGCTGCAGTGAATAGAAAATTTCCTTCCTGAAAATATCAGTATATTCTGTCAGAAGGCTCATATTGCTCAACATAAACAAGTACATAAAAAACAACTGCATCACTCTCTTCACCAACAGGGCAGTTGGCCGAAGCACTACCGGCAAAGCCAGAAAATAGAATGCCATCAACCACAGACTGATACTGCTCTGGTTCACAAACAAAGCCATAAAACTGACGCCTGCTGTCATCATATAAAACACTGAACGCATTTTATCTTTGCCGGTACAACAGGCATACACCGATACCATACCGACCAGCATAAAATAAGAAGCCGTCTGCCCGGAATCGGAAAACGCTGCCAAAAGCCAGTCAGTTTCCAAACCGTCTGTCAGATTGAGCAGCATATAAACGCCTGACGTCAGCAGACCGCTGTATAACAGCAGATCCAGATATAAGGCCCTGAACTGCGTCTCCGCTGAAACCAACAGACAAAGAACCGCAAGCGCGATCACTTCCGCATTCCATGAAAAATCGATCCATCCCTCATCCGGGTTGGAAAACAGTTTGATAACGGCCGATATGACCGCATACAAGATCGCCGCGAACGCCGCTGTGTCCGTTCTGTATCTGACCATCAAAAACGGCTGCCCTTCTCTTCCTGCATACAGGATCTTCCCCAGCATCCACACTGATACCACTGTCAGGAGCAGCAGGCTGTACACAGGAAAACCGGCAACCTCTGTTCTCACCACAGAAAACATGGATAACACCAAAAGTATGCATATGCATTTGTCTGCCAGCCATGTATAATTGAACTTCTGGTACATTTTGAAATTCCTCCTGTTGTTTTCATTTTGTCTTTTTTATGTTTGCCGGTATTTATGAATGTGCACAATACAATATCTTGTATGTAATGTGTAGTAAACTGTACAAACTTACTATATTTTGTTATACACACCTTGTTTTTTCGTATTGTCTGCAAAAATTTTCTACATATTCTGCATCAAATTGTGTTTGCAGAGATTTTGGTTGTATGATATATGTAGTATATCGTCTATGTTACATCTGCTACGATTCTTGTTAATCTGATATTCTCGGGCTGCTCTCTGACGCCCGTCCCAGGAAAGGCATATCCATGACGCAAACACACGCTATTTCTCCATCTTCTTCTACAAACTCTACTGTTCCAAAGCACTATGTTAACTGGCACGAGGCCGCTGTCTGTGCTGTGCAGATCGAACTGCGGGATTATGCTGACCTTCTTGATTTCCAACCGGAATTTATCCTTGGTAAAAACAGCTACCGTATTGACCTGTTGGTGATCAAAAAACTGTCACAACAGGCAATCCCCAAAAATATCGCCCGTATTTTCACAAGCTACAACCTGTTTGAGATCAAAGGAATCCATTCCTCCATAACAATCGGTTCATACTATAAGACCATCGGTTACGCAGGACTCTTCATCGACCAGGCCGGCGGAACAACACAATACACCTCGCTGGATATCAGCATCACTTTCCTTGCTTTCCGCTATCCTCGCAAGTTGACAAGACATTTATGCAAAGATCGTCATTTAACTGTTGAAAAAATCTCTCCGGGGATATATCATATCAATAAAGAAACATTTATGATCCAACTTATCGTTACATACGAACTGCCTCCTGAAGAAACTCTTTATCTGCGCTGCCTGACCGATAACCTACAGGATATTGAACTGATCAACCGTCTTTCTCACGATTATGCCGCGCATAAAGAACAGGATATTTATACAAAATATTTGAATCAGTTAACCACCGCCAATCTGAAAGCGAAAGGAGAATCCGCTATGGTATGTGAAGGATTATTTCATTTATTTGGCACTACTTCCGAAGAAGTGATCGCCCGCGCGAAAAAGGAATCAGATGATTACTATCTGCCCAAAATCAATGAATTATCGTCAACAAACACGAAATTGTCTTCCCATATTGATTATTTAGAAAGTCTTCTCAAACAGAACAATATCTCATTTGAACTAAAGTCGGACTAAATGGCATCGATTTCCAGCCAAGATCTATCCTTAGCAAAAAGCATCGCCCGTAAAGTCTTTATCTGTGCTGCCTGACTGATAACCTGCAGGATACTGAACTAATCAACCGCCTTTCTCTCGACTATGCAGCGCATAAGGAGCAGGATATTTATACGAAATATTTAAACCAGCTATCAACCGCCAATCTAAAAGCGAAAGGAGCATCTCCTATGGTATGTGAAGGATTATTTAACTTATTTGGCACTACTTCCGAAGAAGTGATCGCCCGTGCGAAGAAGGAAGCGGATGATTATTATCTGCCTAAAATCAATGAATTGTCCTCTCAAATTGATTATTTGGAAAGCCTTCTCAAACAGAACAATATTTCATTTGAAACGATCACCTTTGATTGAAAACCCGTATTCTCCAGAAAACATTGATCTAAGTCAGTGGTGATCATCCTCTGATAATGCTTCTGCAAGAGCCGGAAACAGAAATTTGTTATGTCGTTTACTATAAATACACACCTTCACTTTCAATTCAAACCTGCTCTTATCACACACTTTATATTTTTCCAGGCCCTTGCCCCGTTATTCTGACACCAAAACGGGAACGGAAGTTCTCTCAAATATTGCTTATAGTATTGTGGCGGATTATATCTCAACCATGGTTTTCCAATTCTTCCCACATGGCCTGCATAATGTATTATTACGGCCTTTTCCTTTTCCGCCAGAAGATATTCCTTGCTGTATATTCTATTTAGCCAGGCAAACTCTCCCGCATCCTCTATATCCTCAGCCTCAAATAGTGACTGCAGATAAACATATCGAAAGGGTAATCCTTTAATATTTTCTGCCGTTAAATTTAAAACTTCTAAATCATACATATACAATTCGTTTATGTACCGTTTTATTACATCATCACATCTTTCCTGCCAAAATGTCATTCGCATTTTAGCAAGGTTCATGATCATAAATCCAGACATATATATGTACTCATGTTTGTTTTCCGCAAAATACTGATGCACGGAAACATTCATATCATTTCTTTCCGCTGCTACCCCCCCCCCATTCATATTCTTTCAAATCGTCCTCAAAAACATCCGTTAAATCTCCTCTGAATAATACATCTACATCGGAAAATATTACTTTATCGTACTCCTTCAACCACGACGCAAGGTATAATTTTGCATATACTACCTTTGGCCACAGACTGGATGTGACTGGTGAAAAAATATCATATTTTCTTATATCCCGTATTACCATTTCATGACGCGTACTCTTTACTGTCCTGTATAGTTCACATACTTTCCAATCAATCTTCCCCATATACAATATTATAATCTTATACTTTGTATCCTTTCGCGCTGAATCTATCAGTGATCTTATTGCTATATAAGCTGGTGGCAAAAACTTTTTATCAAATGCAAAAACGATCGGTATCATTAGCTGACCTCATTTCCTAAGTGAATAAAAGACTTCTCGTATTTCCTCTTTTTCAAATAAATAATTTATGCATAGTATTATCGCTCCATTAAAAACTGTAATTCCTATCGCTGCCGTGATCCAACCTGCCCATGTGCGAATTTCCCCTGCTTTTCTTATTTCAAATAAACTGAGTATAACAAAAAGAAGCACATTTCTTATGATTCTTTTCTTTGTAATCTTCCCCATTTCTGGTAAAATCTCTCTGCAGGTACACTTTATAACTCCGTAATCCATAAATAGATGAGAAATCAACGTGCCTATCAGTACACCTGCTACCCCTAATTTCGCCACCAGTATTACTGATATGATAATATTGCTAACTGCTTCATATACTGCATACTTTTCTGTCTCTTTATACTTCCCGCAACCTTCATGTATTAATGTTGAATGAGAATCCTTTATCTGTGCTACGATTCCTTTTAAGCTGAAGAGTATTGCCAGATCCATCCGGACATAATTTACATCTGTTATAGTTCCCGTATAGCATTTTACAAATGGCAATATTAACGCAACTACACAGCTATACATTAAAAACAGAAAAATATCAAATATCAATTCATATTGTCTGAATTTACGGTTTAATTTTTGCAAATCTTTATGGGCATAAATATTTCCGAAAGCTGCACTTATCCCTACATACAATACGCTCATAAAATTCTTGGCAAATGATAATATCATTGCGTAAACAGAGTACACACTTATTTCCTGTAATGAGTTCGCCGGAAGCATAATCGTCAATACTATAAGATCTGTATTATAAGTTATCACCATGCAAATCTGCTGCACCATAACGCTTTTTTGCTGTTTAAACTTTAATTCTGATTTCTCATTAAAAATGATATTCGGATATTTAACATGAACATATTTCTTAATGACCAGCGCTTCGATCAAATGTAAAAAGCTCCCAAGCCCTTTCACGATCAACAAAGAAACCCGGCATTTCAGCAGGAAGACACTCCCTATCGTCAGTGCACAAGTAGCAAAGATTTTTACAAAATTAATAATGTAATATTTCTGATCTGCCATAAGTAATACTTTGTATCTGCCTATCAGAAAATAGTCGATCATTCCATTCGCGGCAAGAATAACTGTCATGAAAAAAGTAAAAATATAATTGACTTGTCCTCTGATCATTAAAGGATAGATCAATGCTATTCCAATTATAATTATTGTATAAACAATCCCTGAGATACGGTATTTATTTGACACAGCAGATAAAATTCCGCTCATGGATTTGTAATCATGATTTAATAGCGGCGTATATAATGCGATCATTGCTGCACTTCCAACACCAGCCTCTACCAAACCGGCATAAAATAGAAACTGCCCTATCGAACCGATCAGCCCATTTAATGTTGAACCGTAGATGCTTATGATAAAATGCGGCAGCACTATGCCTGAAATCATTCCCACTGTTTGTAAAAAAAAATTTACAATAATATTTCTCTGAACCCTGTTTATCTTCATAAATCTATTTCCATTCAAAGCAAATCTATAAAGTCCGATTTACTTTCTCCATAGTTGAAAAGTTGAGCCTTTCATGACTTCCTGCATTTCTGTCAATTTCAAATCCCCTGATAAATTTTCTTTATACGTTAAGACCCATGCCTCATCCGGAATCTCTTTAATTCGATCCAACTCATCTTTCTGAATTACTTTCAGGGAAATATCCTTAAGCAGTACCTGCATCCTGCTATAATATCCAGGATAAGCGTAAGAACCTTCATCTATCATATATACTTCTTCATTTTCTCTATTCTCCAAAATAAATTCCGCAATTTTTGCGTCTGGCATTGCCTCGGTATGAACCTCCCTGATTATTCCCATCCCCGACAAGGTACTTCCCAATGTCACCATACCTACTATAAATAACAAAACCATAGATTTTATCTTTGACTTTTTCACACAAAAATATATTACTATTGATCCTGCAATGACCAAGGTTCCCAGTAAGATCATATCCTGAAAATTATTTGTGTTTTTTATCATCCATAAAAATGCCGGTGTCCTTGCGGTATCTGCTTTGATACCACTATGGTGTAAATAAATTTTGAACATGGAAACCGCAACCCCTATACATACTTCAATAAACATACATCTGAAATATACCTTACTCTTCCAATCAATAGTAATCAAACTGAGTACGCTGAAAGCGATCACAGGCATTACCGTATTCTCATAATACCTTGAATAGAAAAAATAACGATAATCTTCCAGCGAACCTGCTTCATTAAGGGTACAGACAATTATCATAAGTGTCATTCCCAATATTAAAAAGAGTTTTACGGCATATGATTGCATTTCATCCCTCTTTGTTTTCTCTACTAAAAGTGATCTGATCAAACAGGTATACCCAAATATAACCGTTCCTGCCGAAGCAACTATTGTATAATATATTTTCGCCAAAAACGACATGCCATAAAGTTTTATATTTTTTAAATTGAAAAACCGTATGAGTTTATCTGTTATATATTTATTATCCACTAAATTTATCCGTGTGATTTCGCCTGCATTCTCTAACGAAAACGCATACTTAACTAGTATATTCTTTACAAAGTACATACCCGCAAAACATACTAAAAATACTATTCCCCAACTTATAAAACACATGAATATGCTTTTTTGATCATAGACTTTCCAAACCACAAACAAAGTCACCACTAACGCAAAAACAAGTATAATCATTCTTGTATGAATAAAAAACATATAGGAAGTGACTACCCCAAGTACTATAAACCAATACTTTTTTCCACTTCCAACAGCTTTATGTAATACCAAAACGCTTAGACAATACCAAAACACTGAAAGAGTCTCACAATTAACCTTTAAAGCATTGCAGCAAAAATAAGAACTTAAACATGTAATAAACGAAATGACCGAAGTAAGAATCCTGTTCTCTTGTTTTCCCACTTTTTCTAATAAATATATCATAATAAAATATGTCCCAATTACAAAAGCCAGATTAACCCACATAGCTCCCTGTATCAGTTTCACTCCTGTAGGTGCCACAGCAAATACAGGTATCAAAAAGACGGAATATCCATATGCATAATATGGCATCGCCGCTCTGACATCTCCCCAATCATATCCCAGGAAATATGCAGCATTCGATAAATATCCTGCTTCATCTGCAAGTTCCCAGACTGTATCTGCTTTTATTATAGTTTGTCCCAATATAATACCTATAATAATGGCGCCTGCAGCTATCGCGAAATTTTGCATGAACCAATCAAAATTAATTTTGATTCTTTTTTTCTCTATCATTTTCATTTTTCTTTTCCCAAGATTCTATTTTTTCTGCCAGGTAATCAGAAAAAACATTTTCCCACGCCTTTGTACAATAGCGATCTAAAAAGGCATCTCTAACCTCTTGACGAAATCCATATCTGTGTTCATTGTTAAGTGAATTTATAAACTCCTCTGCTGTATTACAAATATGTATGCCTTCAATTCCTTTTACATCATATCCCTCTAATGCTTCATTGGTAGCAAAAACCGTCTTTCCGTACATAAATGCTTCCGCTGTTTTCACCTTCATTCCATCCCCTATAAAGATTGGCATAACTACGGCAGATGCAATATTATAATAATTTTGCAGGCTGTTAACACCGCCTATCACCTTTACTTTTGGCCCCTCCAGTTTCCCTTTCAAATGCTCCATTCCTTTTCCGACTATCAACAACTGTTGATTCACTCTTGGCATAACATATTTACAGAACCATTTAATGCCTCTGATGTTAGGGGTAAAATAAGAACCGACAAATAACAAAACATTTTTTTCATTTACTTCCTTGTTGATACTTTCTTCTCCAATATCATCAAATGTGATCGGAAGCAGATAATCCGAATGTACATGATAACTTTTATATAATAGTCTGTCATCTCTCTGGTTCAGACAAATTCTAATGTCAGCACATTTTGTAATATATCTTTCATTCATCCAAGTTGAAAAAAACTGAATAATGCGCATAGGGTTTTTTCTTTGTATCGCATAGTACTTTTCTATATTATGATAAAACGCAATCTTCAACGTGGACTGTGAAAACATCTTCGCTATGTATCCAAATGCTGTTCCATCAAAAAAGACAATATCCGGTTTCTCTTCATTAATGTATTTTTGAATATCCCTCTCATTCCTTTTAGAATATCGGTTCCGCAGGAAAAGCATCGTTAAATATTTATGGATAAACGTATTCTTAATAAGAATTTGTTTCACATTCACTCCTGAGATATCTTCACATATTTCATCAACCATCTGCAGAACCAACATATTTTCCTTATTAAAAATCCTCATCAGCAATTCATAATTTCTTCTGGAAGCCTGCGAACCACCTGAATCACTCTTATATAAAAAATTTTGCGTAGAAATCATCATTACCTTCGTCTTTTCCATATCAATTCCCTAAGCAAATCTAAAATGCAGCTTATTAACCTTTCTTTGACACATAAATATAATCCCTGCTATCGCTGATCTTCAACTCACATTCATATCCCAAAGAACTTAGCAGCCCATCTACCCTACTATAATTATCATCAAAAATTTCTATCATGATCACTGGCCGATTAGACCTTAATGTTTCCCGTGCTCCTTCTAAGACCCTTTCTTCATACCCCTCTACATCAATTTTTACAAAATCAATCCGGGCAATTTTAAATGAATCCAATGGTTCAATTTTAACCTCACCACCCGCTTCTTCTTTCACCCTGTTTCCACCACTATCCTCAGCATAAATAATCCCACCCTTACTGAAACATTGCCCAAGCGCACTGTTATATGTTATAACCTTGTCCTGCAGCTGGTTAAGAACAATATTTCTTTTTAAAATCTTATAAGTTTTCTTTACCGGTTCAAAAGCATACACCTTCTTCGCCCTGCATTCATTGCAAAAAAACAAGGTATGATTACCAATATTAGCCCCTATGTCAAGAAAAATCCCGTCTGTCTTCATATATTTTTTCGCCCTGTCTAAATTCCTGATCTCAAAATAATCTCTTGCCAGAAAAATCCGGTTCTGTATGTAATCTCCCCCCCCCAAATCTAAATCGGGCAAATAAAATACCACTTTATTATTTCGAATACGATAAATGAAATCGTTCTTCTCTATATCCCTTATTTCAAGTTTTGCAAGATAATTCCATACAGGAATTGCCGGCAACGCAAACACAATCTTAAAAAACGCCCCCAGTCTCTTCCTGTCTTTAAAATTTTGAAACAATCCATAACTGATCGGATTTTTATAATAAATTTTTCTTACGATCTTTTTAATATACTCCATCCCGTTTTTCCGCCTTTCTTTTACCTGATTTAAATACTCTGATGATCATGTCATATGTTACATATATCAAATCATTCATCTTTCCTAAAAATTTTTTTGATATATGGACACCGATCAGGAAATCTATCACCCTGTGATGTAATTTATATACTGTTCCAAAATAACTGGTTCCATAAAAACTTCCCACAGTATCCTGCATTACATGCATGCATCGTTGTTCACACTTTTTGTGATCCTGAATATAAGACTTCATCCTCAATTCGTGCGCACAATTAAATGTCCTTGCTTTTATTTTGTCCAATAATACCGGGCTGACGGATTGCAATATATCATATGCCTTCTTATATGCCTCCAATTCAGATAATCTTTCTTCTTTTATGACCTGGTTATAATTGGTTCCATCCTTTCGTATTCTATAATGATAAAATGGCGTGTTATCCAAATAAGCATTTTCTGCACCGGCTAAAACTGTCCAAGTCCATAGTCCATCTTCTCCATTAGTCAGCGATTCGTCGAATAAAATTGATCTGTCTTTTTTGAAGATCAATTTTCTATCAAACATCTTTGTACAACACATTGCTAAATATCCCCCCGGAACGATCGTCTGACTTAGTAGTTCATCCCTTCCACATACTCCAGTACATCTGGGCGCTATTTCAAATTTCATATCCTCTCGATCTTTGTAATATCCATAAAAAACAACATCCACATTATGAGAACGCATATTTTTTATTATCATTTCATATGCATTTAGTTCCAGCCAGTCATCCGCATCGACAAAAGTGACAAACCTGCCTTCAACAACATTTAAAGCATTATTGCGTGCCCGACTAACTCCGGCATGAAGCTGCTCAATTAGTAATACTCTTGAATCTCTGTCGGCATACTCTTTGCATATTCTTTTGCTGCTATCTTCGGAGCCATCGTCCACAATTATAATCTGTAAATCCTGATATGTCTGATGAATAACACTTTCAAGACATTTTTTAATGTATTTTTCAGCATTATAAACAGGTATAATAACAGATATCATATACGCCTTATCCATTTTCGACTGCCTCTTCTTATCTTATTTTCAAATATTAAAAAATAAATTCCAATATAATTTTGCAATATGCATATAGTGATATCTGTGATAAAGTTGTTTACTCGCAGCGCTCAACTTTTTCTCATCCTTTGTTCTTTTACAACATTCCAATATTTTTTTGGCAAGTTCGTTTTCATCATCAGGAGGGAAATAATAGTCACACAGCCCACATGTAGTTTCATAATTTACTGGTATTTTTGAAATCAATGTCGGTACTTTATAAATGATTGCTTCAACCGCTGTCATTCCAAATCCCTCAAAAATAGTTGGATTTACATATAAATCTGCATTTATCATCCATCGGTATAATTCTTCATCTTTTACAAATCCCGTAAATATCACTTTATCCTCTAAATTATGTTCTTTGACATAATCCACTAAAAATTCAACCCTTGAGGGAACATTACCAATCAAAACTAATTTGTGTACAATTTTATCTTTAATCTTTTCATACGCCCTAAGCAGTGTAATAATATTTTTGTGTATAAACTGCAAATTAACTGCAAGAATGTATGGTACATCCAATATACTGTCTTTATATCCCTGTTGAGTTGATACGATGGGATTATATATTCTTTTCACTTTATCAGTCCATTTGGGATAACATTTATACATATCTGCCTTATCACAATCACTGATTGCAATAATTTTATCTGCGTGTTTAAAATCAAGATAATACATTACTTTGTATATCAAATATTTATACATAGGTACTTTTAATCTACCGATTTTTCTATGTGCAATTTGCTTAATGTCATGGGGAAGCACTATGACTTTACAAGATAACCGTTTAAATCCATTATTCAATGCTAAATGAAAAATACAATCTATTCTTTCATTTTTTACTACTTTAGGAATTATCACAGTATTCACATATGTCTGACATAGAAGCCGCATAAATTCACTCGAAAATCTATTTGATTTAATCTGATAAATCTCAATATCCGGAGCAATCTTTTTGATAAGATCCACTGAGTAATCATAGCACAATACCATCATTCTGTTACTCACACCAATATCATAGAATCCTTTTAATAAATTTAATCCTACCTGGTCCTTCCCACCAGCATGTCTTTTACTCAAGTAAATATAATTCAATGCAATTTTCTTCATCTGTTTTTCCTCAAATGTTAACAAACCGCATATAATACAGTCTCACATGATGTATTGCTATGCTGCCGTATATAAAAACGGTATTCCGGAACCATTTTATGTAATAATTCTGCAATCCGAAGCATATCTTCGTCTGAATGATATATACAGATTGCAAGTTTTGGTTTATTTGTAACTATTACCTTATGTGCTCCTAATAATGCATTGTATTCTGAGCCCTCAATATCCATTTTAATAAAAGTAGCATCTCTACACTCTTCAGTATTATCTATACTTTTAACCGGCACTTTTATAATATCTTCTTGCTTATTAATAATATTAATCTTAGATGTATCAAACAACATTTCCGAACCAGAAGGTCTACCTGTCAAAAAACTCAATTCACCATCCTTATCCCATGCTCCTGCTTGGATTGCAACTATATCTGGATGATTCCTTACTAAATCATTATAATTATTCGTGTCTGGTTCAAATGCAACTATTTTACGTATACCCCCCCCCACCCCATTTTTGCCTCTTGTTTTCATATATTTCTTGAATTTGCGAATTGTATCTCCGTTATATGCTCCACAATCAACGAATACTTCATTTTCACTATAATTAAAAAAATCATTAAAAAAATACTGAGTTTTTACTGAATAATTCGGCAATTTTTTATAAACACTAAAGCACCTGAAATCTATCATTTTGCTGAATACGTCCTTAGATTCCTGATCACATAGCAAACTTAAAACATTCTTGACTCTATCATTATTTTTTTCAAAAAAAGTTCTACTCTGTATCATTAATGCTGTCGGATTCTTCTCATTTTCACGTGCCATTCCATACCGAAAAACCCGGTCAACTATTGCCTGTATCCCAATAATTTCCAGAAAATTCCATATCTTTTTTCCAAATTTTTTTCTACGAAGTTTTCTTGCCAAATCACATATCCATAAATATATTTTTCTGATTCCAGACAGTTGTCTGTTATTACGCTGTTTTTCCAAACCATTTTTTCTCTTACAAAGCACTTTCTTCATCTCTATCAAACTCCCTTACAAGTTTACTCTGTCTATCTTGTAACAAAGACATTTTTCCATGCAAATTATTTAAACTCGCTTTTTATTATTTCAGCATACTTTAGGGCAATTTCTTTATAATTAAATTTATCAACTGTTATTTGCATATTATCTTTGATTTGTTTACATAATTCTTTATCATAAATTAGTTGATTAATTTTATTTCTCATCTGTTTCACTTGTCTTTCCTCAAACAGCAATCCATTTGTTCCATCAACAATTAATTGTACAATACCCCCACTTCTGCTTGCTACCACCGGCACCCCTGATGCCATTGCTTCTAATATTACCAAACCCAGTCCTTCCTGAGCTCCATCTTTCCCTGTCACAGACGGACAGACGAAAATATCCGCAGATGCATATATTATCCTTAATTCGTCATGTGTTTTTGCCCCTAAAAATACCACTTTTTCTTTTATTGCTTCTGCCTGCACCTTCAACTCTTCTCTAAGCGGGCCATCCCCAACAACCACTAATAACGCATCTATTTCCACCATCGCCTCAAGTAAATACGTAACCCCTTTCTTTTCCGCCAGCCTTCCAACAAACAAAACTACCTTCTTGTCCCCCTGTCCAAAGTAGTTTTCCTCTCGATATTGCTTGCCAAACCTGGAAAGATCCACTCCCATCGAAATGACTTCCGGCTGTATATCCGGAGCCAGATCCTTTATATTGTTTTTCAAATATTCCGAAACTACCGTAACGTACTTTGCTCTTCTCAAGCATTTAATCTTGAGTTCTCGTAAAATCCTCCCATTCAATGATGTCACATCTCCGCCGTGCCCTGTTACAATATATGGTTTTTTAAAAAGTGAATGCACAATCCCCTGTGGAATCAGCCAATGGGCATGTATGATATCATAGTCCGGTAAGATTCTCCACAGATGAAAATATAAGGACAGAAATAAAAACGGCACTAATAAAATCCTAACCTTCTTTTCCTTTATCCTGGGTACTATCGCACCTGGATAGCACAGCGTCTCCCATTTATGTATAGGAAAATAATGATATCTTATTACCTTAACCCCTTCCAGCACTTCTCTGTCTTTTGCTCCTGGTGTCGCCGGTACTAATACTGTTACTTGAAACTGCTCTGCCATATGTGCCGCCAGATCCAATACAAATCTCGGTTCGGTATCGCCTTCCCATCTAGGAAATGTCGATGCCGTTACAAGTAATTTTTTCTTCTGTTTCATCGCTTTCTCCACACAAAAAAACTCCCGACGCCAAGCATTCATGTCCTTTCGACAATTAAATACTTTGCATCGGGAGTTTGTCCCTCGAAGATCTCTATTCTACTGCCTGCACTGCTGCCCTATTCCATGTTGCACTTCACCCTGCAGGTTTTTTTACAAAAACATATTCCATACTTTATAATACTGGTGTATTCATCTTCCGCCAATTCATCCGCATAACTACGCTCCTTGATCTGCCGCAGCGCTTCCCCGCATTTCTGGTCGAGCTTCGCACTGTCCTTCGTATACTTTAATTCGAATATGATCGCCGGATCATGCTCGTCAAACGGCTTTAATATAAGATCTGCTCTTCCATCCCCTGTCTCACGGTTTGAAAGAGTTCTGTACCCTTCCAGATTGTTCATGACTCCGATCAGAAAACCATGGTAGAATGTTTCCTTTTCATCGTAAAAGCTGATGCTGCGTTTCAGAAAACTTCTCAACAGGTTTTCAAAGGCATCCGCATCTCCTTCCAGCATGGCATGATACATATCGGTAAAATCGGCCATCCGGCTGCGCTTTTTTAACCATTCCATAATATTACGTTCATAGATATATCGCACTTCTCTGTTAGGAACTGCCATCATGATATGTGCCTGCATACCGTCAAAATAACTGTCTACCACTTTCAGATAACCGGTCAAAAGCAGGAAGTTCCACAGATTATCCGAAGAACTGTTAATATCTTCATAGGTTATATCCTCATGAATCGGTTTCACGATCGCCTTTTGTGACATCAAATCTTCCAGCTCCGCTCTGACAACCTCCCCCGCATTCTCGATCAATTCCCTGATAATACCGTTTGAAGAGGTATTAGCCCAATACGGCCTCGGATACTCTATCTTATCTGCGATAATGCCATTCAGATAACTGGTGACACTCCATGGATTATACACCTCTGTTTTGCCAAAAAGATAACCGTCATACCATTCCTGTACTTCCTCCGCTTTATCTTCCTGCTCATAATAAGTAAGAAGATCCGCCACCTCATGCCGCGTAAATCCAAAACATTCAGCAAAGCTGTCACTGAGTATGGAAATGACATTCAGATTATTAAGCCCCGTAAAAATACTCTCCCGACTGACTCTTAAGCATCCGGTTATCACAGCAAATTTCAGATCCTCGTTTGTCTTTAAAGCCGACTCCATCACAGAGCGGACAAATACTGTCATCTCCTGATAGAAACCTGCAAAATAAGCATTTTCAAGCGGTACATCATATTCATCAATCAGCAGAATCACTTTCTGCCTGTGATATTTGGCAAGGCATTTAGAAAGAAACGCTATGGCATCCGCATATACCCTGTTGTCATCTGTCATGGAAATGACTTTGTGATACAGTTCTTTTTCGGGTTCCATCAAATGATCAGAAGACAAAACATACTGATGCCGGATATATTCCCCCGCAATCTGCTTCTTCAGCATCCAGACTGCCGTAGCCATATCTGCCTGCTTTGTGGATTTCAGGGAAAGAAATATCACAGGATACTGCCCCATATTACTTATATATTTCTCACCTGCGGACATAATCTTCATGCCGTCAAAATAGCGCCTGTTATCCAGTACATTTCCAACCTCATCCAACTCCTTCTCAAAAAAGGTTTTCAGCATGTCCAGCGCCAGTGTCTTTCCGAATCTTCTCGGTCTTGTAAAAAGGCTCACATAACTCTGACGGTCTAACAGTTCTTTTATCATCAATGTCTTATCAACATAATAATATGCCTCATCAATAATCTTTTTATAAAATTCGATACCGACAGGGAGATTTTTCTTTTCCATGCTATGCCTCCACACCTGATTCAGCGTTGATTATAGTATAGCTTCTTTTATGCCTTAACACAACATTTTTCCTTTTTCCTGATGCAAAGTATTTAATTGTCAAGGTACGATTACACGGCCATTCTCTGCCGTGTTTATCTTTCTTTGGCTTTTGCCAGAGGCACCGCCTCTTCTCCGTTTATCAAACGGTATGTCCTGACCGCTTCCTTCTCCGCCTTCATCTGCATATAGATCGCATCATACTCCATCCTCCGCGCATGATACTGCGTATCCTGCAGCAGTTTCCTGTTGGCGGCGATCACGTCGGCCAGAAGCCCTATCATAAATGTCAAAAAACCCATGATGATCAATGTACAGGCCAGGATCAGCGACTGTACATGTCCGCCGGACTGTCCCCGCGCCATATAATACAGAAAGCGAAATCCGATCAACAGGCCCGTCAGAATTGGCGACACCGCCAGATAACTGAATGTCTTAAGCGGTTTATACATCATGTACGCCCGCAGGATCGTCAGCATACTTTTCTTCACATATCCCCATATGCTGTTGAAAAGCCTTGACGGACGAAGTTCAGCATTCGTCCTCACCGGTACGCTGGTGACTGCCATCTTCTCCCTGCCCGCCTGCACGATCGTTTCCAGCGTATAGGTATAATCATTGACCACATTAATGCGCATGGCCGCATCTCTGCTGAATGCCCGAAAACCGCTGGGCGCATCCGGGATATCCGTGTTGGATGCCCTGCGCACCACCCAGCTGCCAAAGTGCTGCAGCTTCTTCTTGAGCAGAGAGAAATGCGCTGTCTGGTCAATGGGCCTCGCACCGATCACTATATCCGCCCTGCCGTCCAGAATCGGCTGAATCAGCTTCTGGATATCTTCGGCACAGTACTGGTTGTCGGCATCTGTATTGACTATGATGTCAGCGCCGTTCCGAAGGCAGCCGTCCAGTCCTGCCATAAACCCTTTGGCAAGTCCTTTATTCTGTTTGAAACTGACAACATGGTGCACACCCCATTTTCTTGCCACCTCCACCGTATTGTCCCGGCTGCCGTCATTGATGATCAGATATTCGATTTCTTCAATTCCCTGCAACGTTTTTGGCAGATCATTCAATGCGATCTCCAGCGTCTCCGCCTCGTTATAGCAGGGGATTTGAATCAGCAGCTTCATCCGGCCCACCTCCGCTTCTATCCGTCCTTCTCATCTGCTTCCTTTATCCGGAACAGGACAAATGCCCTGCTCTCGGCACATTTCGTATAATTTTGTTCGATCTCTGCAAGCTGCCCGCATCCCTGGTCTACGATCAGAAATCCCTCCTGCGGCAGGTTATTTCCTTCTCCCAAACCGTGCAGATCCAGATCCTCCACCCTGATAACTTCAATCTTTCGATCCTGCAGGGCGAACTGGAGCAGATCGATTCCGGAAAATCCGCCGCCGTACAGATAGCTGACCGGTGCCTCAGAATCTTCCATATACTGATATATTTTGAGATTGTAATAATTCATATCATTGAAATGTCTTATGTATTTCTCTCCCAGGCAGAAAGTAAGACAGCTTTCCATAAGCAGCAGCACAGCCAGAATGCCTGTATATTTCCCGGATCTTCCGGCCATACCGATACATACCGTCACAACCGTCATCAGAAAGATGCCCACCAGAAATGCCTTCCACAATTCCGGTCTGACTACATAATGCCAATCATCTGAGAAATAGCTGATCCCGGGAGCAAAATATCCCTGCATGGCAGTAAGTCCGCTATGCAGGGCATTCCAAAACGTGATGCCAAACAAAATCAGTGAAACACCCACACTCGCAAAAAAAACACATGACTTACGTCTGGCATCACAGACCGCCATCAAACCAATACCGATCAGTACCGGCAGGAGATACTCGTTATATCTCCCATAAAAAATCCCATCCAGCCTGCCGGGATTCATGGCTGCGATCGCAGTCACCATACACTGTCCCAGCAGGGACAGCAGGCAAAATAAATAAAAACAGTCGTTGCCCTCACCCTCCGCAGAATCCTCTGTCCGCGAAAACAATCTTCGCCAAACCTGCAGCGTTTTTTTCAGGCAAATAAAAACTGCCGGACAAAGCAGCCCGAAGGATGCCATGACCAGATAATAAAATTTCCCTGTACCGCTGAAAAAGAGCCTGCTGATCCCCTTAAATGTCAACATACTCTTTAGATTGGAAATCTGTCCGGCATAATCGTTTACAGCAAGCTGCTTCGCATCCGTTACGGCATATACTGTATTCATAACATTTTCTTTGATCCACAGGCCGCAAAACATCCCTGCTGTCAGAATAACAGCCGCTACGATCAAAGACCTGCGGGCGCAGGCATTTTTCCACCCATACAGCAAAAGTACCGTCACCGCCGCGATCACCACGCCAACAGTGCGCATATGCACGAAATATAAGTAAACCAGTGCCAATGCCAATAACACTGCACTGCGCATATTCTTCTTCTCAATAAACAGGACCATCTGATAACAGATAAACAAATACAGAAAGGTAAGAAGTGTCTCCACCATCGTCATCTGCACATAAAAGGAACAGGGCGGATAAAAAGCCGCTGTCCCTACAGCCAGTACGGCCTGCATCTTTCTTTCCCGCAAATCCTCTATCCTGTACAGTCTTCTGTAAATCTCCCACAGCATCCAGACTGCGCCGCACTGCAGCAGTGCATTCACTGCGACCGCGGCACGGTAAGCCGTCACACTGTCATGAAATATGCTTAAGATCGGCGCCAGGATCACACCGTATCCAAAAGAATAATAATATCCAAGTGCTGCCGTGTCGGACCAGTCATATCCAAGCATCTGTGCAGCACTCGCCCAATAACCGAATTCATCCGGATAGATGGAAAATCCGTAAATCTTATCAATATTAAATTGAAAAGTGCAGAAGATAAGTACTGCAAACAGCAGGAAGTACCGGAAGAAGAAGGCATTTCCTCTTCCGGCCTTTTCAAGCATATGATCAATACTTAACGATCGCATATGCACCCTGTCCGCCTGTAGTCTCGAAGGTAACGGTATTCGGATTGTCATCCACATCTGTCAGAACCGATACCGCGCCGCCCGGACGTACACAGATTACGGCATAGGTCTTGCCATCCTGTGCAAAAGACTTCGGCACACCGATCTTAACCGCGATCTTCTCTCCATCTGACGGAAGCAGGCTGAACTTTCCACTGCTCTTCATACCAATCTCGATATTGATGCAGGGACCAACCGTTGCACCTATAGATGCTGCCGCATCGTCAATCACAGCTTTTGCGAGCGAACTCTTCTTCGCATCCATATTGGAGAATCTTGCATAGGGAACTTCTCCCGCTTTGAGTCCATAGCCGGCAGCAATGTTTGCAAGACCGGTCGTGATGGCTGTTCCGTTAACGCAGGTTGCCATGTATACACCCTGTACTGTGGATTTCACTCCCGCAACCGTATTGGTCACCGGAATCCGGGCAATACTGCTGACAGAAGAACCGCCTTCACTGGTTGCTGCATTGACGATGGAAAGTACTTCTTCCTCCACAGTCTGTACCGCTGACGCACCGGCTGATACGGAATCAGTGCTGCCGGTTACCGGATCAGTACTTGCGAGTACGCTCATGGACGGCGCTGCTACCAGGGCGATGCTCAGTGCGCCCGCCATCATTTTCTGAATGAATTTAGCTTTCATTCTCTCTCCTCCTTAAAAAAATTTGTTTTACATAGGATTTCATAAAATAAAATATTTTACGAAGCAGTATTTTTCGTGAGAATTTCAGCATATGAAAAGTCTCTGACCATTTTTTTGACGGTCTAAAACATTACTGAAACCTGTTTTCCACATTCAGACGTTCCATCAGGGTGCGTTTCTGTTTTATTGATGTATGCACATACAGCTGCAGCGTTATGCGTATATCGGAATGCCCCATGATCTCACACAGACTTTTTGCATCAAACCCCAGTTCTATACATCTGCTGGCAAAACAGTGCCGCAGGGCATGGAAACGGAATTCCTCAAAATGATAGGTTCTCAGAAACCTTTCGAATCGGTACTGGAGCGTTCTTGGTTCACAATAATCGACCTTTTTCCCCGGTATGACATACGCTTCGGGGCTGCCTTTCTTACCGTCGAGAAAATGTACCAGGTTGCTTGGCAGTGGAATATCTCTTATGGAACTGCTGCTTTTCGGTTTCATAATGCAGATTTCCGTTTCTGATTTGTGCCCGGAATATGTCCTGATCCGCTGCATCGTTTTATTCACATGGATGATTCCGGCCTTCAAGTCCACATCCTTCCACTGCAGAGCGCATAATTCTCCAATCCTGATTCCCGAGTTTATCGCGATCAGCATCCCCGCCTGTTCCGGCAGTTCTCTGGTGTATAATATTTTCTCGATCTCATCAATCACTTCGATATCCGGCAGCCTCTTTGCTCCTTCATTGTCCTCGTTTTTTCCCAGCAGCAGGGAAGCCGGAATTTTATAACGTATGTTATCATTCTCGTTTTCATAGTATTTCAGCGCCTGCAGAAACAAACCGAATATGTTTTTGATATATCCATGTGATAGGCCGTCATTTTTCTTGGTCACGATAAATTTACGCACCCGCTCCGTACTCAATGCTTCTGGATAGATCCCGCCCCAATAAGGAAGCAGATGCCCTTCCGCGATCCGCCGATAATTTGCATAGGTTGACGGTTTCCAGTCTTTTCTCCTGCGCTCCAGCCAAAAACAGATGATATATTCCAGCGTTTTGCCTTTTCCTCTGACCTCACCGTATTTTTCCGTATATTCCAGCATTTTTTGTTTTGTTTCTCCGAAATTTCGTCCATAAACGGAATGATATCTGCGCTTTCCGTCCATATCATATCCCAGAATAATTCTTCCCTCCCATCTGCCGTCTTTCCTCTTCCTGATGTTTTCTCCGCGTCTTGCCATTTTTTATAACCTCCTGACCATTTTTCTGACCCCTAATAGAGCCAATTCTTGAAATAATACAGTTTTTTTTACAGTACGCGACATAAAACTGAGACTGTATTATCCAATATTAACCAAAAATTTATATCTTGTTGACAAATCTTCATTTAACAAGTATAATTTCACGTAGGTTAGTACATAGATCACAGGGATTTTATGGTGATTTTAATCTTTTGACATTTCGCAGATTGTGTTAATCTGCGAAAATACCTTTATTAAAATAGCATGCCCATTTTGGGTAAAATTATGCGAATTTTCAGATGGGGAATGATGGAATGAAGAAAAAGAATATATGGCTGTTATTGTTTGGCGTTTTTGCAGTAACGGCTA
>OFFV01000228.1_pt1 | contig 48941 bp, 42 predicted proteins | sample 1521461 | NCBI WGS metagenome assembly OFFV01 (sample SAMEA3504120, study PRJEB24116) | mouse gut metagenome | biome: mouse gut; feature: mouse-associated habitat; material: faeces | place: Denmark | collected 2011 | reverse complement strand
AGAGTATATCACGACATGCACTTCTTTTCATTACGGTGTGTTTTGTATCGCTTACAACTATATTCTTATGTCGTCGTCCTCCACCATTTATGCAAGCTATATTATCGTAGAAAGCTTCTGAAACAAATAAAAATGCACGTTCATAACTTTATAATCATATTTACAATTTACTAACACAAAACCCATATTATATAAATAGTTTATCATATCGTCATTTGAATAATTCTGGAATGAAAATGACGGACCATCAATAAAATGTCCATCCAATCTTATAAATTGCTCCATTGGATATGCACTCAATAATATATATTTACCCCCCCCCATTTGGTTTAACAGCGCTTCTTTGTCATCTATATATGGCAATACACCTGCCAAATAATACATATCGACATCCATTACCGGGAGTTTATCTTTATTCATATCACATATAATAGTATCTTCATTTCTTTTGCAGTAGTCTAATTCAATATACTTTATTTTTTTAGAAAGATATTTTTTTAATTTAAAATATCCGATACTCAATGTATCATATAAACTTCGGACAAAGATAAACCTGTTGCCTTTTCACTTGTTTTTCGTCAAAACATCACAAATCCTATCCACATCTTGTATTGTCAGATCAGCATACATCGGCAATGTTATTATTCGATAAGATATTTCTCTAGCTATTGGAGTCTCCGATGCATCAAAGCAAGCCTTATAGCACCCAAACTCATTAACACATGGATAAAAATATTTTCTGGCAATGATATTATTTTTCTCCAGCATTTGATGCACGTCATCTCTCTTCATACCATATGCGTCTTCGATAGCAATCGGAAAATAGGCATAATTAGGCAATACATTGACATTTTGACTCGGAATTCTGACTCCCTTTGTATCCTGCAGTCTTTCCATATAACGTTGATACACTGTTTTTCTTCTGGCAATTTCTCTCTCAATGTGGCGCAAATTACAAATACCCATTGCCGCAGCAAACTCATTCATCTTACCGTTTGCACCAACTGCATCCACATTCTCAGCATCTGTTATTCCAAAATTTCTCAATTGATATAAGCGCGTCCGCAGTCTCTCTTCCTTGCAGACTACTCCGCCTCCTTCAATGGAATTAAACACTTTGGTTGCGTGAAAACTAAACAGCGATGCATCGCCATAATTTCCTATTCCTTTTCCCTGATACTTCTCCCCAAAAGCGTGAGCTGCATCATAAATTACTTTTAACTGATATTTATCAGCTATTTCTTGTATTTTGTCTACGTCACATATATTACCATACACATGTACAGGAAGAATTGCCACCGTCTTGTACGTAATCAAACTTTTTATCTTATCCGCATCTATCGTGTAGTTATCTTCTCTAATATCGCAGAACACCGGTTTCAAATCACTTCTGACTATAGCATGGGTCGTAGAAGCAAATGTAAAAGGGGTCGTAATGATTTCGCTGCCTTCGGGAAAATCCATTGCCTGTATTATCATTTCCAAACCTGTATGCCCATTGCAGAACAACGAAATATTTGAAACACCCAGAAATTCTTTAAGCTCTTCTGTAAACTGTTCATGCTTAATTCCCATATTTGTCAACCAATGAGACTGCCATAAATCTTTAATTTCATCTACATATTCTTCCAGTTCAGGCATAGAAGAACGTGTCACCAATATCTTATCCACCATTTGACCTCAATTATCTTCCTACTTAATTTATATATTCATCTTCTTTTCAAAAAAAGTTATGATTCTTTTGCCATTAATATTTAGTGTCATTCAAATTATCTTTTTTTGCCAGTCATAGCAATTATTTGATTGATTCATATCGCGGCTTATCGTACTAAATGTAGAATTCCCTTGATATAACAAATACTTTGTTTCTGCAAGTAAATACATTTCCACAATAGCATCATGATATATTTGTAGCCTGATTTTATCATCCTCTTGTTCTGATGCCCATGTATGCATTCCCTGCGTTCCTCCACTTTTCAACTCCGGCAAGTACTTATTATATAAGATCAATTTATTCCCCCAATTTTGCCGTGCTTTCTCAACTATTTTAATCTGGTCAGTTGCAAGAAATATCTTATCCAAATGCTGCTGTAACATAATACTCTCTACTATCTGAAATAGTTTGTCGATGTCCTGCTCAAAACTCTTGTCGGTACAACGAACATGCAACCCTAAAGTTCCTTCACTCAGTCCATTATTCTTGCTAAAATTTTTGATCTCTTCAGAAATCTTCTCTTTCAAAAAAACATGTTTTGTCAGATACTCTTTATGATATGACGGGCAGAAATCGCCGAAGATAATCACATCCTCTTTTCGCGCAAGAGGTAAGTTTCCGCCGAGACCAAATATGTTTCCTCCCAGTTTACTACTCCTTATATTTATATGGCAATCCAACAATTCCCATCGAACCCAAAGAACAAAGTAAAATTTGAAATAATCTTCGCTAAGAAGTGTATGAATCACGCCACTTCCAAAATGAATCAGTCTCTCTAAAAGCTTACTACCTTTCTTATTTGCCGCACTTGTGTGAAAATATTCATCCAACCCGAAATCATCCGGCAAATTCCTTAATACATCCGGGTAAAAAGATGTTGCATCATTTTTGTGTGCATTTATCTCTTCCTGCCAGACAAAATCCCTAATTTCAAAATACTCGCTAAAAGCATTTACACCTTTCGGCGCAAACATGCCATCACACCAGTCTATCGAGATTATTCTTCCGGTCTTCTCGCAATACTCCAGTGCATTGGCAAGCGTCATAAGCCTGTTCCCAAGTCCACATGTTCCCTTTACAATCAGGTACCTTCCTCCTTTTTTCATCTACCTTCCACCATTCTCGATTCTACTACGGTTTGTATAGAAAGCTTTAATGGTTTTATCTAGTCCTACACCAAAATCAGTCTTTGCTTTAAAGCCAAATTCCTTTTCAGCCTTACTAACATCCAATAATCTTCTAACCTGTCCGCCAAGTCCATTATCCAAATACCTAAATTCACCTTTATAATTCATAAGCTCCTTCAAGATATCGGCAAGTTCGCGCATCTGAATTTCCTGTCCGCTTCCAATATTAATAGGTGATCCAGATTCATATTTATCCGCTGCCATAATCACCGCCTCGGCAACATCTTCAATATAAATGAATTCTCGACTCTCATAACCTGTTCCCCATACTTCTACAATATTCTGACCATGATCAATCGCATATGCAATTTTCCTAATCAAAGCCGGAATTACGTGCGAATTTTCCAAATCAAAATCGTCACCGGGGCCATACATATTTACCGGCAAAAGATGAACAAAGTGAAACCCATACTGCCTTTCATATGCCATGCATTGTGCTAGTAACATCCTTTTCGTCAATCCATATGCATCATTACTAACCACCGGATATCCATTCCATAATTCATCTTCCTTAAATGGGCATGGAGTCACTGCCGGATATTCACATACGGATCCTATTCCCACAAATTTCTCGACTCCATATTGAAACGCTCCATGCACGGTATTCAGGTTAATTAATGTATTACTGTAAAACTGTGATGCAGAATGTGAACTACTGTATCCAATTCCACCAATATCTGTTGCTGCATGAATAACAATATCAATTTTTTTCCACTTAGAAAGGCATTTTTCATACATTTTGTTAGTTGCATCTTTACTTTCTAAATTGTACTCTGCACTTCTCGGCACAAATACCTCATTCCCCAGCTCCTCTAATTGGCTTACAATATGTTTCCCTAAAAATCCTGCTCCACCTGTCACAATAATTTTTTTGCCTGTCACCCCTATATCCTCCTTACATCTTTATCCAGTTTTCACACCAAATATCTTGTGTTGATTGATTCATTTCCCATGCCCTTGGGGCAATTACTATCTTTTCTGCATTTCGGTTCAACCATGCAGCCCACCAGCTAAAGCTACTGTTTGCAATAATATTATCTTTGCATTCAGCCATCAACGCCATATCAAGATTACCTGTCATCAAATCATCACTGCCTTTAATAACGGTGATATTTTTTCCCTCAAAATGATGCTCTGCCCAAGGAATATCATTCGTAAAAATATAAAAATGTATATCTTCTCTTCTATCCTGCATATATGACATAGCATTTTTATAGTAATCTATCGTTGTTGTACCATATATCTCTGGATGGTTTAAGTAATCACCTCTCCGTATATGCACAGAAACTGACTGCTTCTCTATTATTTCTTCCAACATCCTTTTCTGATAGTCTGTAAACAAATTCGGAAAACGATACATCTGCCGCACTTCTTTCTGCGCACCTATAAAATATTTTTCTGACTGCCAATATCCATTCAGATACACATCATCCAATTTCAAGACTTTCTTATCAAATACTGCCGTAGATCTTTCCTCATAGCATTTACATCTTTGCGGAAAAATACGATACTCCCACCTCTTAAGCAAATTCCTGTTATTCCTGTCATTTAAATATTCCAATGCAGTTTCATCATCAATCAATGGATACTCAAACCCAAACAAATCAATATTTGGTTGAATCGCAAATGCTGCTCTCTCCCTTTTAGCCTGTTCATCAAGACGATTGTACGATAAATCGATATAAACTTCCTTTCCTGTTTTTACTAACTGTCTGTATAATGCAAAACCAAACATTTGATTACCAAAACGACCTTGTATATTGACAATTACCATTTCCTATCTTTCCTTCAATACTTTTTCTTTTTTCCTTAATATAGCATGTCCATCGACAATTTCATATACTTTATTACATTTTCTAATTGTGGTCAGTCTATGCGCCACAATAATAAGCGTTTTATGCCCCTGCAATGCCTCTATCGACTCCATAACCGCGCTCTCCGTCTCATTATCAAGTGCCGAAGTTGCTTCATCTAATACAAGAATCTTTGGATTGTAATAGAGCGCCCTAGCAATCGCAATCCTTTGCCGCTGACCACCGGAAAACTTAACACCGCGTTCACCTACAACCGTATCCAGACCACTTGGCAAATTCCGAACAAACTCTTTTAATTGAGCCTGTTCCAGTGCACTCCAAATTTTTTCGTCATCAACTTCCTTCTGTCGAAGTCCGAATGCTATATTATTTCTGATAGAATCGTCTACCAAAAATACCACCTGCGGTACATAACCAATCAACCTGCTCCATTTTTTGGGAATCGACGCAATTTCTATGCCATCAATGGTCACACTTCCACTTTCTGGATGGAGCAATCCCATAATTACATCCGCTAAGGTTGTCTTCCCGGCTCCAGAGGCGCCAATCAATGCGACCGAATCACCTTTTTCAATCGTAATCGACACGTCCTTAAGAACACACTTATCTGAGCGGGGATATTTCCAAGATATATTCTTTAATTCTACCCTGTCATAAAATGAATGTCCTTCATCAGATTCTGCCTCTATCAGGTGATTAATCTGCTTGTCAATTATCTGACGATATTCCTCTACTTCATATAACTCATTCGCTATCGCTTCTGCTGTAGGCCGGTAAAAAACTATGCTATTTATAAATCCCGTCATTCTGGAAATAGATGGTAGGATACGAAATGCTGCAACAGCAAAAACACTAAGCTTAGGCACAAATTCTGCTACCGCAACTCCTGATGCGAGACGAACGCATACAACCAAAATTAACCCTCCGACGCAAATTGTCTCGATCAACCTTTCTGGCAGTGCATTGATTGTTTCAAATGCAACTTCTATTTTACGCTGCCCCTCATATGCATCCTCATATGCTTCCACAAAACAATCAGCCCGCTGCATGACCTGTACTTCTTTATATCCATTAACTGCCTGATATGCGCATTTATGCCGTTCTGCATTTGCCTGGCGCTGTTTCATTCCGATTCTACTTAATTGATTTTTGAAGAAAAAAGTAATCGCCAAAAAGCAGAAACCAGCAATCAACAAAATTTGCAATGCCATAACTGCATCTACATAAATAGTAAAAATTCCGATTAACACAACAGCAAAAAACTCAGAAAAAAACTTGAATCCATTTTGCAATATCTCAAATACACCAAACACATCCGTAGATATTGTTCTCATAACTTCTGCACTATTGATATCCAAGAAATATACATAAGGTCTTTTCATATAAGACGCAAGCATTTTCGTTGATAAATCTTTCTGGAACCTGCATCGAAACTTCGATTGTATTCGAGAAGATACAAATAAATACAAATTCTTAATCGTATAAACTAAGATAATTAATATACCACTAAGATACACAATACTGTATGTATCTTCTATCTTCAGAACCCCCATTACGACAACGATATACCATTTTCCCATTAGTTCTTCTGGTGCCATAATAGATTGAATAAACGGTAAAATCGCCGAAATACCCAATGTCTCAAACAAAGCACCGCAAATTACTAGTATAAAAATTAAAACAGATTGTCTTTTTTGTTTCTCTGTCATGATAAAGCAGACCTGATTCCACATCCGAACCAATGTTCCGAAGTCCTTGCACATTCTCATTCCTTCCTAACAGCTGCCTCTAAACACACCTGCCATCTTATGCATATGAATATTAATCCAAATTCTTATTTTGTCATATAACGAGTTTTTATATACAAACCCAAACCTGTTCCAATACCGTTTAAAATCATATATATGGTTTGCCACATAAAACAGGCGCATTCTTTGTTCCAACACCTTATACGATTTTCTCGGATCATCCCAAATACGGCATATCTGTTGTACAATATCTTCCCTATGCTCTATCTCTTTCTCTGATAAACCACCTATGAAAAAAGCTCCCGTCACATCATAATCAATATGATACCTAGACAAGTATTCTTTATTCAGAGCATCATTGGCATTTTCTAAAGTCCCTCCGTAAACAGCGCTTGCACTCTCCTCGTGCAATCTGTACGTAAGAAGATACTCCTTCAAGTTCGCACAGGGAAATAATTCTATCACCCGTTTCCACAATTCAAAATCCTCACTGTACGGAGTGTTGCGATAAAATAACTTTTCCCGTAAGAAGGCATCTTTACGCCACATCACCGTCGGATGCCCAAAGGGATTACCCAGCATACACTCGAAACGGATACTGCCTGGATCAGTGAAATATCCCCTGTTATCCATACGCCCATCCTCGTACAACCCTTTCATAGCCGTACCGCACATCACAATATCCGGATGCTTGTCTAAATATCTTACCTGTTTCTCGAAACGCTTCGGAAGACTAATATCATCTGCGTCCATTCTGGCAATATATTCCCCCTCTGCTTCTCTCATTCCAAGATTCAAAGATTCCGCCAGTCCAAGTTTACCCTCTCGATTCTCAATCACCCGCACCCTATGATCCTTCTTCTTGCATTCAACAATCTCCCTGCTTGCTGCATTACTTCCGTACTCAAGCAGTATCAGCAATTCGAAATCACGAAATGTCTGGTTTAAGACACTGTCAATGGCTTCTTCCAAAAACTGTTCCCCATTATATACCGGAAATAATACACTCACTTTCGGCTGCATTTAGTTCTGCTCCTCATAATTTCCCATCTAAATAAACTATTTATGTCCAAATTCCTGTTCTATACGCAATACCCAAAGTATCGAACCTATTTTCCCATGCTATTTCCTCTCACTTTACTTATACCTGCTAATTCTCTAAAAATCTGCATATACTGTTCACTGATATGACTTATTTCAAACTTGTCCTCCGCATATTCTTTAATTTTGTCCACATCAAAATCTTTATAACTTAATATCATCCGTTCCAACCCATCCGCAAGTGCCTGTGTACTGCCCTTATCAACCACAATCGCTGTATCTTCTGTCACCAACGAATTGGCGCCTCCGGATTTTGTTACCAATACAGGTTTCCCAAGAAGCATTGCCTCTTGTACAGAGACTCCGGAACACTCCAGAATACTGGCCGATACAAAGAAATCCATCTGGCTTACAATTTCATATACCTTTTCCCTCGAACAATCGCCGTGAAAGATACATGATTCCTCAATTCCCAATTCTGCTGCCATCTGCACGAAATGATCTTTATAGACACCCTCACCAATAATATGCAATACCGTCTTATAACCTTTATTCAAAATCTGCCGCATTGCTGGTAGAAGAAATTGATACCCTTTAATGTCAAGGCTGTAAAAAGCACCCACAATCACAATATTAACATACTCTTCAATCCGATATTTTTGAAGCCTATCCGGCATTATACACGCCGGTTGAATACCGTTATAAATAACATGAAATTTCAACGTAGGGAAAAATTCCTGTAAATTATTTCTCAAATTATCGGAACAACACGCAATATAATCACAACGTTCATATACGTACTTGGAAATATAATATCCAATTTTTCCCGCCAGAGATACCTCTGTGGAAGAGTGTTCCATCAAAACAAGTGGTATATGATGAAATCGACTCAAAAAAGCCGCATATTTTCCTACCTCATTTGCCACATGGGCAAATATGATATCCGGGCTGAACTCCTCTTTAATTTTCCCAAAAGATTTAAAAATTCGTATACGATTCCTGATTCGTTCTTCCCGGTGAAATTTACTCCGATATGTAAGAACACCTCTATCCTCATGTTTCAACATATCTTCTTCAATCGTCTGATCAAATGGATAGTATACCGCTACCTTGCAGTATTTTTGTAAGTCGACGGCCTGTTCATAATGAAATATCCCAGCTGTGACATTATCACGTTTATAACTGAAATACCAGCTTGGCATGATCAAAATATTCAATTTTCTACTTCCACTTTCGTTCCTACCAGTAACAGCCATTTTCAATCATATCTCGTTTCTCTATTGTTTCGTTACGATTAGGCCGTATCCAAAACTCATTATAAAGCTTGGAAATAACAGCATTATCATCCCATCTTCGCCCCTTAATTCCGAACAGAATCTGTGTTGCTCCTCCCATATGAACTGCCTGTTTGCCTTCCCTTTTGGCATGAACGGCAAGCGACATTCCATACGCCCCACAGCCGATAATGGCAATGTCATAATCAATCCCATCCATCTGCTCTTTCATATAATCCAGTGCCTGGAACCAATTATCAAATCGACCATCCTGCTCTCCCGCCTGAGTCTGTATTGCTTTCAACGTTTTTAATTGAAATTCAGGCAAAATATTCAAATTGCCGAATATTTTTTCATGTCTCCCATACTGCCTCTGAATTGATTCTGCAAAAGGATGAACAACAAGCACCTTCTTACCCTTCAAAGCACTACTCCATGGGTTCGTATATACATATGGCTCAATGGATTCAATCGGCATTACCTCTGTCTGCGGCATATAGTGGTGAACGATATATTCCTCTTCCGGATTATACCAGATTCCCAGCAGATCGATCTGCGGAATATCCTTTAGAATCATCTCACAGAATCTGTCGATATACTCCTCCTTCTCCGGGAAAAAGCCAGCGTTTATGCAAAGTTCCCTATCTGTATTTGCTGCTTTCTTCACAAGCCGCTTCGCTTCTCTGCTTACAATCGAGCTCAATTCAACAGAACCGAATCTTGCCGCCACAAATGGCCCGCCTGCCTCAATTCTTTCCAGAATCGCCTGGTTCCCCACGTCTGCAGCCATAAGCTTCCTGCCCGCATAAGAAGAAAAACCAGTATGCAGAACCTTTCTGCCCAAAATACCTAAATATCTTTTATACTTATAATATTCCCAGCTTGTCCTATCCGTCATACCGGTTTCCATTCCTTCTTACAATGAACTTCCAAACGCTTTCACTCTGTCAATAATCTGATCCACATCCTCCATAGAAAGACTGGGATGAAGCGGAATATTTAACCCAGTTTCATTCAAAATCTCACTGTTAGGTAGTTCCGCTGTGCTCTTATACAACGGATTCAAGTGCAGCGGATGATAGCGCAATGTAGTATAGATACCTTCATCAAACAGTTTCTTTGCCATTTCATCACGTTTGGGTACACGAATGAAATAGGTAAAATACGAATGCCTGTCGCCCTGAGCTTCATTTGCATCCATAGGCGTTTCAATCCAATCCACTGCACGGAACGCATCCTGATAAATATCCCATATCTTCTTACGATACGCCTGCAGTTCGTCCAGCTTTCCAATCTGCGCAAGCCCTATACCTGCCGAGATATCAGATGGGTTCATTTTGATAAACGGTTCCACAATATTGTATTCCCACCAACGGTCTTTGCCATGTGTAGACGCTTCAAATCCTGATTTACCGATTCCGCAATAACGCAGTATATCCGCCCGCTCACTTTTCTTAGGATCTTTCGTAACGACGCCCCCGCCTTCTCCAATGGAAAGATTTTTTACGGCATCAAAACTATATACCCCAGCATCGCCAATCGTTCCACAAGGTTTCCCTTTATACAAAGAATCGACTGCATGGCATGCATCTTCGATCACCGGATATCCAAGTTCCAGAATAGGGTCAAGGTCTACCGGAAGCCCTGCATAATGCACGATCATAATCGCACTGGTATTTTCGGTAATATGCGCTTTAATCGTCTCTGCTGTCACATTCTGAGACGCAAGATCCACGTCGCAGAATACAGGAACACATCCGGCTAACATGATTACCTGTGCACAGGAAACCCATGTAAAAGAAGGAACGATAACCTCGCTGCCTTTGGGAAGTTCCAATAAGGTAAGCGCCATATAAAGCCCATTTGAGCCACTGTCTACCAATACGAATTTATCTTTATGGAGTCGTTCTGCCATTCTGGCTTCAAAAGCTTTCGTCTTTGGCCCCATACCCATCCACTGATTGTTAATGCTGTCTGCGATCTGTTCTATTTCTTCCTGTCCGACTTTAGAACCAAAAACATTGATCATAACTTACTCCTCCTTGCTTTCTATCTTTATTGCAGGAATATCCTTCTTGTTGATTCCCATAATATAATACTCTTTTTCTTCCAAAATAGCAAACCCACATTTTTGATACCATAAAACCGCCGGATTATCCTTTAAAACGTCGCACTTAATCTCTTTATCCGTAAATCGCTCTTTAATATAAGCCAGCATCACATGCATTGCATCCCTCATGAGTACATTCCCGGTTCCAGAATCGCCCCGTATAATATTATACAAATCAATCGTATTTTCATCTATTATCCGAAATGCCATACATCCAATAGGGCACCCATCCTCTTCCACCATAAACATGTAATCATCACTTCTGTCCTGATATTTCTGAAACCATTTAAGCTGTTGCTCCGGCTGAATGATTTCCTGATAAAAGAAACTTGTCCGGTGGTCGTTCTTCCATCTCCTCAAACTATCCTGATCAGTCTCTGAAGCTGATACCATTTTCAAATTGGGAAAGTCCTTGCATATAACCGTTACTCTCTTATTCATCTTTACCTCTACTCTAAACCGCCCCTAATTCCCGCACTTTAATATTTTCTTCGCAAATTTTCTTCCTACTATTAAATACAAAATATATGCGGCCACCGTTCTGAAACGTTCTCTTTTTTCTACTGGATAGAACCTGCTTAATCTCCGGTTATTCTCTTCATGAAAAACCAGTCTTTCTGCCCCGATTATTTCAAACTCCTCATCATCATCAATTGGCTGAAGCGCATAATCATAGTTCCTGGATGTCACAGGCTTTCTCGAATCTATTTGTATCTTCTCACAGTTCATCCCCAACCCATTACAACCGACATTTCTTGTTTTTGATACTCTTGGAAAAACGACGTATTTACGATTCATAAAAATATAGACGCTAAATGCCATATCTAACTTGACAATCTCATCATTCTGGACCAGTACCGGAATATATTCCAGCATACCTTTTACAAAATTACAAAACTGGTTGCTGCTCGCTTTATAAAATCTCCACACTTGAACAGGGTTCCGCATGATTCTGTCAAAATTCCGCATTGTGATGGCACGGTACATCTCGTTTTCTTTGTTCTTCCATGTAGCATAACCCCATGCAGTATAATACGTGTTAATTTTGACAAGATTACTATCATCTTCTTTCCATTCAAATGGATAAGAATATCCGCAGATTGCCTGTACATCCATATCCTTTTCAAAAAAAGCAAGACTTTTATTCATATATGCAAGGAAATTTTGAGAAACTTCAATGTCATCCTCTAAATAAATAAATCTGTCATACCTTTCATAAACCCTCTGCCTTACAGATACAAAATTATCATACCAGCCTCTATTTTCTGTCTGCTCTATGATGTATACATTGGCAAACCCCTCTATTCCGCCCTTCAAATATTCAAGAATATATTTATAACCTTCTCTGTGAGAATCCTTTAGCGGAAAATCCACGCCTATATATAAGTCCGTATACTGTGCTACGGCATTTCTCTGCAAAGACTCTATACACTTTCTCAGTTCCTTGAATCGACATAATGTTATGATCAAAACTGGAGCACAAATCATCGTTCTCTCTCCAAAACAATCCTTGAATCCGCTTCGCTCAGAGAACTCCTCCGATCCACGAACCATCTGAAATACTGGTACACTTTACCCACTTTGCTTCTCATAAGCAAATTAAAGCTTGTCCTTGGAAGGTTTCTCTCCGTTAAAAGATGAAGCGTTTGATTAATCTGATAATAATTTAAATGATACTGCTGCGCAAGATATTTAAACGTTTGTCGATGATAAAATACCACATGCTGGCCGGCGTGCGGCGCATAATACCACCATGATTTATCCGGATACCCATGCTCTTCCTCATAAACAGTCGTCGAAATCAAAATATTTTTAGAATACCCAAGCAAATTCTCTATTTCCTGTAACGGCTGGTCAAAATGTTCAAACAATTCAAATGCTGTAACAAAATCAACCGCCTCTCCCTGATATTCAAATCCTTTTGCAATCAAATTCTCGGAATACTTGTCCGTCCATCGAAAATGATGTCCCACATCCCGCATCATACGTACGAAAATACCATATCCGCCTCCATAATCGAGAAAATTCGCCCCCGTGGAAAAAAACTTCCTGATCAGCGTATTCACTGACACGCAAAAACTGATATTACGCTGCATCAACCCCGTATCGGTTCCCACAATGGCATCCTTATAAGCCTCTTTAAGCCAATAAGGTGTCTCTGTATAAATCAGCCTGCAATGAGAACACTGATAATATGACACCTCATACTTATTCAGTACTATATTTTGAAAAATATATGTCCCCTTCTGACCACAAATGGGACATTGCATACTGTCAATCATGCTCCTTCTTCGCACCTCACCTTTTTATCACAATTTCCGTTATTGATAGTTCCCCAATCGGAAAATGTATACCCGTTCGTATGCACCCTTCATTCTGAGGGCTCCTAAAGTTCCGTTGACCATAGGCGCTATCAATGCATCGCACCGCGACAGGCAATAGGTCGTGACCAGATAATCCATCATTTTTTCATATTTATATTTTGCATCGTGTCCTTTACTGATGACATCAAACAAACCAATATTACCCGTATTCATAAATCGATGGCAGTCATTGCATATCAATTCATCCTTAAAATGCGCTTTTAAACCCTGCAGAATATTTTCATCTTCCGTCGCCACAAATACAGCATCATACTTTCCAACTTCCTGCCCCCAAAGTTCTTTCAGCTCCTCGATTTTCTGAATCGTCATCTGGATCGAGGGCAACACTGAATGTCCAAAAGGCTTCAGTCCCAGGTAATCTGTGCCACGACATTTGACACCCAATATCCTCTTATTGTTTCCAATTATCTTCTTCCATTCATATTCACAAATCTTCTCAGCCTCAGGACTTAACTGCATATACCTCAAAACCAATTCATGGCTCTGCCGTACCTTATCTTCATCCAATATCTCAGACAATTGTCCGTCATACATTCCATGGCACAAAACTACCTTGCAACTATGATATACTTCCTCCAGTGTGTACGGAAACGGCTGCTTAAAACAATATTCCCACCAGTTAACACGGCCAATTGTCTTCTTATCCGTATAATAATAGTTCGGATAGTACTGCATATCTATTATAGGAATCATTCCCCTTGACGTAGCTTCTCTGATATGTCCCAGTACAAAATTATAGACTGCAAACATTCCCGCCTTTCTATGCGGATCGCGAATAACATAAAAGACTTTATCCGGATTCTTCCTGCCAAAAGAAGCATGCAGCTCCCTGGAGTTACAAACCAAATACACCAAAAAATTTCTACATTTCGTCGGAAACCATAAGTTACTGTTCAACCATTTCCATTTAATAATATGATGATATATTTTCATCAGCAGTCCTGTTACTTTACTGTATGATATATCACTCTGCACAATATACCTCCTGCCTTGCTATTAATTGCAGCATCGCATCACTCTTTCGATAATTTCAGTCGTAGACAATCCCAACTCCAAATCAATAAACCGTAGTTTTCCGCCATATGCCTCAATTATTTCGCGTTCAGGCATGTACTTTTCTTCCCAATCGCGTCCCTTAACGACCACATCTGGCTGCAAAATAGAGATTAATCTAGACGGATCATTCTCTTCCATAAGTACAACATAGTCTACATATTTAAGCGAACTGACCATGCGCATACGGTTCTCTTCATTAATAATCGGTCTGCTGTCGCCTTTAATTCTTCTAACCGACGCATCACTGTTGACTGCTGCAATTAAAATTTCTCCATACTGTCTCGCCTGCTTAAAAGATGACAAATGTCCTGCATGCAGGAGATCAAAACAGCCATTTGTAAACACTATCGTCTTACCTTGTTGTCTGTCATAATCTATTTTCTTTTTGACCTCTTCCACTGTGAACGGCTTATCATCCTTTGCCTCCTTCTCCATCGCACCAAGCAGTTCCTGTGCGGACACACTGGCTGCCCCAAATTTAGAGCATACAATAGCCGCCGCTGTATTTGCCAGCTTACAGCTGTCTTCCAGCCCCACCCTTATAGCCATCATTGACGCTATGATGGCCACTACAGTATCTCCTGCGCCGGTCACATCAATTACTTCCTGCGCCTTTGTAGAAAAATCTTTTCTAATATTCTGATCGTTCAGATACATAATTCCTTTTTCTGATCTTGATACTACGAGATTTTCTATTCCATGTTGGTTCTTAAGTTCTCGTCCTGCCCTTTCCACATCCTCATCGGTAAATAAATTCATTCCTGTAGCAATAGCCAGTTCTTTTTCATTTGGCTTACAGACTGTTGCCCCCCGGTACTTTTTATAATTTACTCCCTTCGGGTCCACTACAACAGGAATTTTCTGACGTATACAAGCATTTATTATCCCCTGCGCCACATCTGGCGTAACATTGCCTTTACCATAGTCTGACAAGATCACCGAATCCACATCCTGAAGCATATCGAATACATTGCCAAGTATCTTTGCTTCCAAATCTTTTGCAATATTCTCCGTTTTTTCCTCATCCAAGCGAATAAACTGCTGGTTTCTGGATGTGATTCGTGTTTTGATCACAGTCTGCAGACCATTTACATTTTCTATATATGCTGTATCCGCCCCCATTTTTGAAAACGTATCTGTCAACCACATGCCATCCTGATCGTTTCCAGTAAAACCAGCCACACGAACCTTTATGCCAAGCGCAAGCAGATTCGATACCACATTACCTGCCCCGCCAAACTTTCTTTCTTTTCCCATTACATGCAAAACCGGCACCGGAGCTTCCGGAGAAATCCGATTTACTTCCCCATGAACATACTTATCTACCATGAAATCACCATACACTAACACAGTAGCTTCTTTCATTTTATATAATTGACCGCTGTCCATCTCTGCCTCTCCTCACGTATCACAATTTATACATGCAATATTCACTAATGTCTATTAGAGCTTTTCTCACTTGATACATATACCATTACATGTTCTGTTCTATCATCTGGCATAACGTGTGTATCGTATGCTCATGGATCTCTTGAATACGTGCTGTTCTCCCACAGGGTACGCATAACATGATGTCGCAGAACGGCTTAAGTCTACCCCCATCCTGCCCTGTCATACCAATTACCTTCAGCTTCCTGTTTACAGCCATACGAGCCGCGCGAACAATATTCTCAGAATTACCGCTGGTAGAAATCGCGATAAACACATCTCCTTTCCGTCCCAACGCCTGAATCTGTCTCTCATAAACGGCATCAAAACCGTAATCATTACCACCTGCCGATAAAATGGACGTATCCGTCGTCAGTGCCACTGCCGGATAGCCTTCCCGCTCTTTCTCAAAACGTACAACAAGTTCTGCCGCCATATGTTGTGCATCAGCCGCCGATCCACCATTGCCGGCAATCAAAATTTTATGATCTGTCTGCATGGCACGCAATAAACACTCCGCCGACTCAATTACTTTGTCAACATAATCCGTCTTCATTATTCGTTGAAGAAGACTCACAAGTTCCCCCATATTCTCCTCTATTATGTCCCGCATAATAATATCCACTTTCTTCTCCCACTCTGTTGACTTACCCTCACATCTTTTGATCTATTTTCTCCAATACATCATCCACAGTAACCTCGCTCAGACACCTGCGTATTCCCTTACTTCGAATAAACCGCATACATTCGCCAGTTTTCCCCCTGCCATCCAACAGACAATTTCTACACTCGATTTCATGATAACAAACTATTGGAAGCTTTCTATCCTCCATCTTCTCCACCTTATAGGGCAGGAATCTGCCATATTCCCAAGGTCCCCATATACAAAATGCCTGCGTGTTCACTGCCGCTGCGAAGTGCACCGCACTGGTATCGTTTGTGACTATAAATTCCGCTTTCCGGATGATTTCAATTAACTCGGGTAAAGAGGTCTCTCCCACTCTATTGATGATTTTTTCTTTTGAAAAATACTTTTCTGTAAATTCATCCGCCAGATATGCTTCTTCCTTACCACCACATAGACAGCATTTCAGATGTTCATATTGTGCTTTCTCATTCAGTCTATCCGCAAGTTCTGCGTAACGCTCTACCGGCCACATTCGTTCCTTTTCACTGGCTCCCAGGAAAAGAACATAATACCTGTCTGCCGGAACTTTACCCTGTGCCTTTTTCATTTCTCTGATAGAAGGCACTCCTGATCGTATTTCTTTTTCCAGCACCTGCCCGGCAAAAAGAGTATTCCTCGAAATTTCCATCATATGCTCTCTCGGCGTAACTATCACTTTCTGATAAATCGATCCGGCTATACGATAACACCAACGAGTCGAAATCTCTTCTGGAGAATCCATAGTTACTTTTTCATTGGCGGTAATGGCAGACATTACCATATCTGAAAAAATTTCTTTGGAGTAAGTGCACTGAATCGCCCGACCAGCTTTCACATCCTTTAAATAACTATGTATTGACCAGCGGTATTGCACTTGGGATGTATGACGTAATTTCCCATAATTTAAGCCGATCACTTCATCAAAATATCCGGTATTGCCTGCGATTTCACTGCAGATCTGATTACAGATTAAAATAATTTTGCCTTTCCTGTTCTTTCGAAATTCCTTTGCTGCATCCAACCACATAACAAAGTCACCAATCGCATCAAGCCGTACCAAAATTATGTCTTCATTTTGTGGACCATCTTTACGATTCCGACATCTAATGATCAATAGATCCATCACTGACACCATACCGACCAAAATTGCTGCTATGCCTTTTTTTTGCAAAGCCACAAGAAATGCTAATGCAAAATATGAAACTTTACAAAGTAATTTGGAATCTCTGTTTCCAAAATCAGTCAGAATAAAAGTTTCTGAAATCATTAAAAAACATGGGACAGCAAATATAGTCAACATCAAACCAATATTACTCCATGAGACGTAATAAATTGGCTCACATTTCAGAATATAGACTCCATAAACATCCCCTATAAGAATTAGCATAATATAAATAACGAAAATTATGCTCAACATATCATAATTTTGTTCCCTTACACGATTCTTCATTCGGTGTTCCCTTTGACCCATTTTCCTTTCGCCCTTACCATTTTTTTCGGCAGCCACATCAAATAATACATCCACGGATAGTTATTCCGAATACTTCTATCGTCCTCCGCACGCATCCTGTCAATATTCGCCTCCTGCGAACTGATTCCCGTGATGCAATCTACGATACTGACATTTACATCCACATACTGCATTCTAACATGTTCACGGAAACAACGCATCAGAAAATCAAAATCCGCACAAATTTTGTAAGCCTCATCAAAACGAAATTTCCGCAAAACAGACGTCTTCGCAAAAATTCCCTGATGGCATGGCATCTTACCCATCATCAAAAGCTGAAACACTTTATTTCTTCCCGAATATTTTTCATTAATACGGTTTTGGGAGTATATCTTGGTAACATTTCCATACACAATATCCGGTAACCGGTTCTTATCCAACTGTCCATCCTTTGTTTCACCAAAACCGCGTATCTGCGTCACCACATTATCAACAACTGTCTCATGCGCAAAGACATCTCCACTATTTAAAAAGAGTATATAATCGCCATTACTAAGATCAATTCCCTTATTCATGGCACTATACAATCCATTATCTTTACCCGAAACTACCTGCACCTCTCGCCTGTCCTCATAATGACGGATCATCTCTAATGTTCCATCTGTGGACATGCCATCAACAATAATATACTCCATATTATCGTAAGTCTGTCCAAGCACAGATTTTACCGTTTCTCCAATCGTATCTATCACATTTAAGCATACAGTAACTACCGATATTCTAATCTCTTGCATCTCGCTCGCTTCCGTCTTACCTACTATTCCCTAAACCTGCATTATTACCTTTTCTCGACAAATCAAACACCACATTATCGAATGAAGGCCGACATCATCATATATGCAATGTTTCTCCAAGCTATCTTCCAGTCATATGATATAAAATACGAAACAAAAATACAAAAACAGGATGTGCATAGGCAATCATAACTGCGCATCCTTTCATATATAGAGGCACCACAGGATGCTGCAGAGTATTTTTCATATTTTCCCTTAAATCATTCTTTAATTTGTTAATTACTTTTTGATCATACTTATCATTCCTGCACATGGCAGTGATCACCGCCATCTCATATTCCGTATGAAACGCAATCACATCCGACTCCAATTTCGGATATTTCCGAATTAACTCTTTCCTAATCCGCATATAATTATCAAAAGCCTGTTTGTGGCGTTCCGTATACCCTCCGTGGGAGATACTCCCCTTTCTTACATATCGAAAATATAATTCCAATGGCAATATTCTAATGCGTTCTGCCTTTTCTGCAAGCTGCACAATCATCGCATAGTCCTCGCCAATAGTCACATTACTGCAAAAGTCAATGTCGTCAAACAATTCCTTTCTATACAGCTTTGTACAAGGCGATCCCGTCAGATACCTTGTATGATGCATATGGTACATACATTCTTCTCTCGTATAACAATCAATATACGCTTCCTGAAACAACTGTGGATGAGAGATTTTTCCATTGTCATTAATGTCCTTGAAAATGCAGCATATTATGCCTGCCCCTGTATCCTGTATCTGATTATACATAGTCTGCAGCATTTTCTCATCCAGCCAGTCATCTGAGTCTACAAACATTATATATCGGCCGGCTGCTTTTTCTATCCCATAATACCGCGAAGCTGCAGGGCCCTGGTTCTGGTTATGAAACACCTTGATACGCGGATCCTTTTTTGTGTAATCATCACAAATCCTGCCACTCCCGTCAACGGATCCATCATCCACCAGAATCAACTCCCACTCACTATAAGTCTGTTTCAAAATACTATCAATACATCTGGGCAAATATTGCCTTGTATTATAAACCGGGATAATCACACTGACTTCCATAAAACTACTCTTCTTCATCTTCAAAATTAATCCGCCTCTCCTCCACCACAAGCGGCCTGTGAATCACCCTCGTATTAATATTCAATATATATTCTCCCAGCAATCCGATAAAAAACAACTGTATAGAACCGATCACATATACACCAATGATAAGCGGCGTATTTCCCGCCTGAAAATCATTCCAATAAATCAACTTCATCACCAGATAAATCATTGCAATCACCAGGCTGATCCCCGATGATACAAATCCAAGTAACGTTGCCAGCCGCAATCCCACCTTCGTATAAGAAGTAATACTCAACATAGCCGCATCATACAGACTATAGAAATTATTGTGCGTCTTGCCCGCCCTTCTCTTCGCCTGCTCATACTCAATCTCAATACGATTAAACCCATGTCCGTATTCCGCCACAATCCCTCTCAGGAAAGGAATCGGATCATCCAACTCCCTGAGAAGATTGATAAATGTCTTATCGTACAGACCGAATCCGGTAAAATGCTCAATCATCTTCGTATCAGACATATTCCTGATCAATTTATAGTACATACTGCGCAGGAAATAAATAATCGGGTTCTCTTTACTGCTTGTCTTAATGCCGCTGACGATCTTATGCCCCTTTTCCCACTCTTCCACGAATCTGGGAAGCAGTTCCACCGGATCCTGAAAATCGCAGCACATGGAAATGGTACAGTCCCCGGTCGTCTGACACATACCGTGAAACGGAGAATTGAATTGTCCAAAATTGGTCACATTGAAGATAGCCTTGATCTTCTTATTTTTTGCACAGATCTGCTCTAATTTCTCTCTTGTACCGTCCGTAGAACAGTTATCAATAAAGACAAGTTCATAATCATATCGACTAAGAGCTTCTTCCATCACATTGACCACCGCAAAACTCATCGGCTCCACATTTTCCACTTCATTGTAGCATGGTATCATAATACTGATCTTTTTCATTCCGGTCCGCCCGCCAATCTATTGTCCGTATAATCTTTCCATATACTCTGTCTAGATAGAATACTTTTCCAGACACTCTTCTCTAAAAATTCCTCATCACTACGTTAATTCTACATGAAATAATTTTACCCAATGTCCTGCACAGATAATCCGCCACGGTGTGAAATTAGATCTCCGTACCTGTCCCTCGTTGGCATCAAACCATTTCATGATGGTATCCGGCTCCAATATCCCAGAAAGCGTATCAACCGCATCCTGGAGTTCCGCCCTGTATTTCTCAAAATTATTATTGATCCACTGATCTTCCGGTGTCACAAAGCCAAGCTTGCTGTAACGCTTCCTGATTTTATCCGGCAAAACACTCCTTAGCCCGTCTCTTAAAACTGCCTTCGTCACGCCACCACGCAGTTTGTAGTCAAAAGGCATGGCATAGACCGCCTGCGTCAGATTGCAGTCAAGAAACGGCACCCTTGACTCAATGGAATGCGCCATAGAATTCCTGTCCTCGTAGTGCATCAGCGATGACATGCTGTTTCGCAAAAATTCTGCAATGTACAATCTCGGCCTGCGTATCGGATAGATGATCTCATTCTTCAAAACCTGTCTGAGCTGTTTTTTCGAAAACGGCTGCTTATTCGGGAACAGATGATAGAACAACATCTGAAAATGATATTTCATCCTGTCCGGTACAAGCAACGCCCCTAATGCCGGTAGAAGAATTTCATAAGAGGAAATATAGGTCTCCGTTGACGCCCGATTACGCTTGTAAATTTTCCATTCATTCCATAGTTTCTTAAATTGTCCTCTTCTGATACGGTCAGCCACCATAACAATATAGAAATGTGTATATCCTGCTAACTGCTCGTCGCTTCCCTGACCGTCAAGCATCACCTTCATGCCACACTCTTTGGCTGTCCTGAAAACATTCCACTGCGCATACATGGAAGTGGAGGCAAAAGGCTCGTCCATATGCCACAGGAGGCTGTCCAGGTCCTCAAACAGATTTGTCTCCTGCGGAAATGTCTTATGAGAATACACGCCGGTTGCCTTTATCACCTCATCAATATACTCCTGTTCATCATATCTTTTATCCTCAAAGCAGGAAGAAATGGTGTGCTGCTCTACCGCACTTTGATTGGCCCTGACGATTTTGTCCGCCATGCATACGATAGCTGAACTGTCTAAACCGCCCGACAGACAATACCCGGTCGGCACATCTGCCCGCAGTCGCATTTTCACGGACTCGTGAAATTTCCGATAAAACTCTTTACATGCCTCCTGATAAGTCTGTTCTTTCTCCGGCACCTTTCTGATATCGAAATATCTGCGAATCTCATACTTCTTCCGCTCCATATCATATATCAAATTATGGCCGCCCGGAAGTTGAAAGATATCCTTGAACATGGTCTGCTCGGAATAATCAAGATTGCCTCTGATAATAAACTGCAACAACGTGTCAGTATTCGCCTTCGGGTTCTTCTCAAGCATCTCAAAAAACTGCTTAATCTCCGAAGCTGCCAGAAACATACCTTCCTGCCTCGTATAATAAAACGGCTTCACACCGAACCTGTCTCTGGAACAAAAGAGAATCTGTTTTGCTCTGTCATAAATAACAAAGGACCACATACCGTTGAAATATTCCACGCATTTTTCACCGAAACAATCATAGGCAGCAACCAGTACTTCTGTATCTGTCTTCGTTCTAAACCGATACCCTTTCTTCTCCAGCTGCGCTCTCAGCTCAATATAATTATATATTTCCCCATTAAAGACTGTTACATAGTTGTCCTGATAAATAAAAGGCTGGTGTCCGTCCGACGACAGATCAATAATCGAAAGCCGCCGATGCCCAAGTGCAAGGCTTCCTTCATAAAATGTTCCTCTGTCGTCAGGACCACGATGCGCGATGATATCAACCATTTTTTCAAACTTATTATGGTCTGCCACGCCCTTGCTCTTCAAACATACCGCTATTCCACACATGCGCTTGTCCTCTCCGCCATTATGCACCTTCCGCATAATGTACCTTAACCATACCGATTTATATTGGCACTTCAACCAGTTTGTGTCTCGTTTACAAACTTCTCGATCAAATCCGGCAGTACCTCCGCGAGATCTGCAATGTCAAATGAAATATTATGCAGCGCCTTCGCATAAATCTTTACTTCCCTGGCAATCTCTCTGCGCGGCTTCTTCATAATTTCTTCTACAGCCCGCCTGCAGTCTTCTACCGTTCTGACCGGAAAAGTGAACGGTGCCATATTCTTGACGGAATATCCAAAAGCAATCGCAGGTGCCCCAAAAAAGTGGCATTCCCACAATGCCGTACCTGTCAGGCAGGACACCGCCAGTGCATTCTTGATCAATTCGTAGGTACTATACGCAACCGGTATCATCCGCACCTTTGGAATTGAGGCAATCTCTCTGTAATATCCTTCCGTCCTCAGAAGTGAGAGTTGTTCCGGATGAATCTTCACATAAATCTTCACATCTTCCGGCAGCGACTTACTTAAAATTTGAAGCGGTATGACCTGATCCGCATACATGCCGCCTCCCATCGGATTCGACGTCGCCTCCGGCTGATACTGCAATGGAAAATAAATATATTTTTCGTCTGCCACAGGCATTGTAGTAAGCGTCTGGTAATAATTCCGCAGACGTATACTCTCCCTTTTAACAGGCTTTTCAAAGAGGTATCGTTCCCAAGCCATCGGTATCGCTTTACACAACAACGGTATCTTGCGAAAGGCGGCTGTGATAAATTTCGGGCTTACGCCGTATTTCACATAGTCCTCGCCCAGCACGCCCCTCCATACCCTGATGATGTTCGTCTCTCCGAAGCGCTGACGCAGCCGCCATGTAAACGGATCTTTGCGCATCTGCGCAGGCTTCATCTGTTCCGGCTCCTGTGACGACCATCTCTCAAACTGATTCCTGGTTTTACCCTCAAGCGGAATATCTGCAATATCTGCATCCCGATATTCTTCCAACAGTTTAGCATATTCTGACTTCAGTTCCGGCGAATCCTGCTCGAAATCTTTCAATGGAAACCGCCTGGGTGGAATAAAGCAGCTGTGCGTAAGCTGTACCGGAATATTCAGATACCTGCACAGATAATAAAGCATATAGTCATATCCCTCATGAGGGATTGCCGCCAGATATACATGTGTAATCTGCTTTCTCTTTAACAAATTATATAAAAAGAACAAATTATGTCTGTACACAGTATAATGAACATCAACCGTATCTTCGATCGGAAACCCCGGGTAACCCTCAAACCTCCTCTGCTGGAAAATAATATCCAGAGCATATCGATTCATATACCGAATGACATCATCCTCTAACGGATAACTGTGCTCCAAGTCAAGCTGTTCCTCACTGTAAGCAGCGTGCACCAAATCCCTGCGCAGCACACACTCTCCAAACTGTTCAAAGACAGGCAGCTCGCTGTCCTGTGCTACAAACATACAGAGGCTGTCCGGTTTCACCCTGTCCACGATACTCTGCACGATATCACTGTTAAATTCCTTCTGCACTACCAAACTAAGCAGCAAATTAACCATGATTGATCTCCGCCATATCTTTCTTTACGGCTTTGCCGTCCACAATCTCATAGACCTCGTCACAACTCTTGATGGTCGTCAGTCTATGTGCCACAATAATCAATGTTTTATGCCCCTGCAACGATTCAATTGCTTCCATCACAGCGGATTCCGTCTCATTATCCAACGCAGAAGTCGCCTCATCCAACACGAGGATCGCCGGATCATAGTAAAGCGCTCTGGCGATCGCCACACGTTGCCTCTGTCCTCCGGAGAATTTAATTCCCCGCTCTCCTACCACTGTATTGATTCCCTCCGGCAGACTCTCTACGAACGTCTTAAGCTGTGCCTGCTGCAGCGCTTCCCATACCAGCACATCGTCAATCTGCTCTTTCTCGATACCGAAAGCCACATTATTTCTGATAGTATCGTCTGTCAGATAAACGCTCTGCGGTACATAACCAATAGTACGGCTCCATGTAAGCGGTATCGACTTAATGTCTACACCATCCATTTTGATCGCACCGGTTTCTGTCGGCAGTAAACCGAGTATCATATCAGCAAGCGTTGTCTTCCCGGCTCCGGACGCGCCCACAAACCCAACTGCATGCCCTTTCGGAATCACCATGTTCAGTCCGTCAATCACACGGCCATCTGCATTCGGATATTTCCAGCTCACATTCTCCAGGCAGATCTCGGAATGGAATGCAGCTGCACTCTCGGCAGATACCGGCTTCTGTGTCATCTGACCATCCGCCACTCTTTGTTCATTCATAATCAATTCATTGTTCTGTGCAAATTCATTTGCCTCAAAAATATTCCGGTACACGCCTTCTACCATTGTCTGATAATAGACAATGACATTATAATTGTTCGTAATCTTACCTACGGACGGCAGGATCCGAAATGCTGCAATAGCAAATGCCGCCGCATTAGAGACAAATTCCGCCCCGTTTACTCCCGTAAGGGACTTCACACACAACATCACAATAAACGCCGTGATGCAGATTCCTTCAATCACGTACGCCGGACATTCGGAGGCAAAATTTTTCGCGGCATTTGACTTATTCTTCCCTGTTACAGCCACATCATAGCTCTCTGCGAAGAAAGACTGTCTTCTGGTCACCATAACGTCCTTGATACCGTTAAATGCTTCGTTTACAGCCTTCAGGCACAACTGGCTGTATGTAACCGCACGTTTTCCCTCTACTTTCATAATCTTGTGAAAAGTCGCTACGATCACCAGCAGGGCGGCCAATGCCGAAACTGCCAATACCATCGCCATCAAAAAATCCGTCGTCACAAGCACCACAACAATCAGCACTGCTGACATACTCTCCATGATAATCGTAAAAATACTTGCCATGGAAGCGGATACTCCCGTAATGTCATAGACAATACTTCTAAGCAGAACAGACGTATTTGTATTAATATGAAAAGTATACTCCCTGCTCAGATAAGAATTCATAAGCCGCATGGAGATTTCCTTCTCCACTTTGCGGTAAAAATGGTTCTTGTAGTAGGATAAAAACGACATATAGGCATTCTTGACGATATAAACCGCCACAGCCCCCGCAGAAACCCAAAGCACAAGCCCGGTCCCATCCTTAATACGAAGAAACTGCCACAACCATTGCCACGACTGATTCTTAAGCACTGATTCCGGCAGTAGAATTACCTGAACAAGGGGCACAATAATAGACACCCCCAGCATTTCCAACAGAGAACCGATAAGCAGCAAAATAAAAACAATAACACTGCCCCTTCTCTGCTGCGGCGTATAAATATCATATATTCTCTGATAGGCGCCCTTAATCTGTTTTAAAATATTCATATGCATCCTCTTTATATTTGTATATCATAGCAGAAAACATCCGATTTGGAAAGTCTTTCTATCTCATCAACACCAATTCTCCACCAAACACCTGCACTGTCACACTGTCCGCCACTGATCCTGTTTTATGATCCAGCACCACAATGTTGATGCCGTCTTCCGCTCTGCTGTGCTCTTCTTCCGACACTATAACCGATGCTCTCCCGTCCGTATTATCAACTGCATACGTCCACAGAAGCTGCCACACCGGCCTGTCTATGCTTCCTTCATATATCTTTTCTCTGCCGTCAGCATTGGAAAAGATCACTTCCGAGTCGCATATAACCCTGATGCCATCCCTGGAATCGACCGAAAACTGCCACATATCCATTATTTTCCTGCCTTCTGCAGAATCTACGCTCAGCCCTGCTCCCTTCTGTGCCAGGAGCAGCGTGTAAGTCGGGTCATCCACCAGGACAAACCACTGTGAAAAATCTTTAGTCTGCCTGATTGCTTCAGCAGTCTTCAATCTTTCGTCATACTCATCCTGCATCTTCGTTACGGCTTCCTTGCAGACAATTTCTTCTGCCGCAAATCTCTCATACTCCTTGGACCACTGTGCATACTCCTGTTCCTGCATATGATCCGGCATCTCATATTGTTCTTTAATATATTTTCCCAAAAAACGGGTATATTTTTCTGCCCCAAAGCAATTCGTATGATTGCCGTTAAAAAAATCTCTGGAGAAATCCAGGCCGATCTCCTCATAATGTTCATTGGCATTCCAGTAGCGATATCCGTAGCTCTCTACAATGTCCTTCAAAGAATTGTAAATTGCCTGCTCTTCCCGATCCAACACCTTAGGACTTACGACAAAAAGCACCTCCAGCTGCCTGCCATCACAAAGCGTAAGCAGGCTCTCCAACGCTTTTCTGCATTTTGGCGGTACTTCACCCCGTTCTTCCGTCAAAAAACCGTCAGGCTCCTCCATACAGTCGTACTGTTCAAACCATTCCCAGCCCTTATTGGGAAATATCGCTTTATTTTTGCTGTATTTCCATTGCTTTTCATCGCCGAGCCTCTCTGTGTTGGTATGATACTTCGCAATATCAAAATAGAACGACCCAACATCCACTTCTTCCGTATTGGTACGTTTCTGCATGTAATCATGGATATATTTCCACCTGACTGGAGAAAACAGACTCATGCTGTCAGAACCATTCCGCAGGCCCAGGTCATACACTTCATCACTCCATGCAACAAAAGATCTCAGTTCCACCACAAACAGCCCCGGCTCCTGCGATCTAAGCGCCTCCCTGATATAGTACTCGCTGCTGTCCGCCTGCAGCGAATTGGTAGCATACGTGTAAGAGGTGAAACCATATTCCTTCCACGCACGAAGCGGCTGCCAGTAGCAGATAGAAGAACTGCTCCCCACATAAATCATATCCAGATCCTTCTCCTGCTCCAATCCGAGAATCCGTAGCCTGTCCGTATCGGTATCTCTGAACAGATATGTCAGAAAGGTAAATGTTCTGACAAAAAGACAGAGAAACAGCATACACAGTATGACATTTTTAATTCTGCTTTTCCATGTAGCATCCATCCTAAAATCCTCTGTAAATAAAGTCCGCCGCGTCATATCCCGGTCCGTAATTTCCATAGACCAGAATCAGGACAGCCAGCCCAAGCCACACTATCCAGCGGAACGGCAGAATCTGTCTCTGGATCCAGACTCTCGCGTAAGTATACTTTTCCTGAAGAATCCATACAACAAACAACAAAAACACGCCAAAAATAATGATATTTAAATCTGCGTGCGTCACATCAAACTTCACCATACTGCCGTCAAAAAAAATCCACGGATTCCATACCGCAAAACCTCTTTTGATCGCTCTAATTGTTTCAGACAAGCTGTTCAATCTAAAAAACATATTCCCCACAGACACCAGCACGAAAACACGCAATGACTGAAACAGATGCCAGCTGAAAGACTCTGTGTCAATCTTCATAAATACCGTCATTTTCTTAAAGACCGGCTGAAATACATCTGACAGTACGATACAGCCCCAAAACCAAAGCCCCATGCCAAGAATATACTTCCATCCGCCGCCATGCCACAGACCGATCAACAGCCAGACACATAGCATTCCCAGATACGACGGAATCTGTTTTGATAGCTTCTTCCCCCAATGTGCTTTAATCCATTTGCTCATTTTTCTCCAGGTTTCCGTCCGCAGGATAGGATACAGGATATAATCCCGCAGCCATACCCCCAGTGTAATATGCCATCTCTGCCAATATTCCTGAACGGAACGGGCAAAAAACGGTGTTCTGAAGTTCTCCGGCAGCTTGATTCCGTAGCATTCCGATACGCCCATGATAATATCCATACATCCCGAAAAGTCGGTATAAAGCTGCAGCATGAACAGAAAAGAAGCTGTCCAGATGTACAGACCGACAAAATTTTCCATATCACCATAAATGCCGTTTACAATACCCGCCACACGGGTAGAAATCACCAGTTTCTTGAATAATCCCCACAAAATCCTCTGTAAGCCGAAAGCAACACCGGTATAATCAAAGCTATGTGGTGCGTATAACTGTCCTTCCATCTGTTGATACTTCGTAATCGGTCCGGAAGTCATCTGCGGAAAATAACTGATGAACAATGCCGTCTTCAAAAAACCTGTTCGCGTATCCGCCGCCTGCATCCAGTAACAATCAAGAAGATATCCAACACTGATAACCGTATAGAAACTGATTCCGATCGGAGAAATATATTCTGTTTCCGGCAGACGAAAATCCGTTCCAAACCGGCATATGACAGAATTAACGATACCGATAAAGAAATTGCTGTATTTTAAGACAGCAAGAATACCTACATTGACAATAATCCCGATCAGAAGCGCACTCTTTGACCATTTTCGCACACCGTCCTCTTCTGTCCTTTTCATCAGGCGAACACAAAGATACGTGACTGCAATATTTACAAGCAGATAAATCCCTGTAAGCACTGCGGAAGACAGCACAAAAAAGCATACGCTGTAAACAACCAGCGCATACCATTGTAATTTTTTGGGAATGAGATAATATAACGCTAAAGAAACCGCAAATAGCGTTAGGAATTGTAAAGAAGTTATTGACATTATTTCCCGCTTTCTCTTTAGATATTATAGCAATCCACTTTATATTGATTCATGTTATCTCTAATCCAGGCAATCGTCTGCGCAATACCTTCCTCAAAAGTATATTGCATCTTCCAATCAGTCAACTGCATGATTTTTGTATTATCTCCAAGAAGTCTGTTGACCTCACTCTTCTCCGGCCGCAGCCGCTCCTCGTCACAGATGATCCGTGCGGAGGGATTCAACTGTGTAATAATCTCCCTTGCCAAATCACCGATCGAAATCTCACGTCCTGTCGCGATATTGATTTCTTCTCCCACAGTCTTATCGGATTGCGCAATGGCTATGAAACCGTTGGCCGTATCTTTCACATAATTGAAATCTCTGGTCGGGCTGAGAGATCCAAGCTTAATCTCCTCCTTGCCTGCCAGGAGCTGCGTGATGATCGTCGGAATAACTGCCCGTGCTGACTGTCGCGGACCGTAGGTATTAAACGGCCGCACAATAGAAACCGGCATCTGAAAACTCCGATAAAAGCTTTCTGCCAGGCGGTCTGCCCCTATCTTTGTTGCCGAGTAAGGGGACTGCCCCTGAAAAGGATGCTTCTCGTCAATCGGCACATACTGCGCGGTTCCATAGACTTCCGAAGTAGATGTGATCAAAACCCTGGAAGTCTCCAAATCCCTCGCCGCCTGCAGCACATTCAAAGTACCTTTAATATTTGTATCCACGTAGGAATCCGGTGAATGGTAGCTGAACGGGATCGCAATGAGAGCCGCCAGATGAAACGCTTCGTCCACACCCTTCATCGCCGTGCGCACGCCGTTAGGATCCCTGATATCTCCACTGAATATTTCTACATGCTTCATAATCTCTTCCGGGAGCGTATCCAGCCAGCCCCAATTATTAAAAGAATTATAGTAGGTAAAAGCCTTTACCTCATACCCCTTCTGAATCAATGTCTCCGTAAGATGGCTGCCGATAAATCCATCGGCACCCGTCACCAATACTTTCTTCCCCATAGCTCTCCTCATCCTTATTCTGCTTAAACACTGCTCTCATCATGCACAATACTACTGAAATCCCATTTTCTTTCTCATACTCTCCAGTTCATCCATCTGTCCCATATCCATCCAGTCGTCATCTTCAATCAGAAATGCTCCTACCCGTTCCTTCTCCCGCAGGCATTTCTCAATAATATCCGTGATATGGATAAACTCTCCGTCCGGTATCTTGTCAAGAAACCTCGGCTCAATCAGATATAGGCCCGTATTCACCCGATAGGAAAGCTCCGGTTTCTCCTGAAGTCCTACAATCTGTCCTGCCTCATCCACCTGAACGGTCCCATAAGGCACCTGAAATTTCTTGCCGGCACAGACCATCGTGATAATATTGTCCATCTTTCTATGGTACTCTAATATTTTGTCATAGTCAGCCTCTACTAAAATATCACAATTCGACATAAAAAAGGTACCTGTCATGCACTCTTTCAATAATTTTAATCCTCCACCGGTTCCCATATATTCCTGTTCTTCTATGAACTTAATATCCTTTCCAATTTCGCTGTCATTGAAATATGCCTTTATAAAATCTTTCTTATAATTGACAATCATTGTAACATCGTTGCACCCGTACTCTGCAAAATTCTCCACAATATATTCCGTAATCGTCTTTTCACCAATCGGAATCAAAGGTTTCGGCAAAATATCGGTATACGGTTTCAGTCTGGTCCCCTTCCCTCCTGCCATAATAACAAGCGGTGTTGCAAGCTGTGGTACATTTCTATCCTGCTTTTTATATTCTTCACGCCAAAAACAGATGTCAATTAATTCATGATCGACATTGACAATGGGCACAGCCGTTATATAGTACTTCTCCATTACGTCCCCTGCCATATAGCTTTTACTTTCTTCCAGATACACAGGATGATGATTTGCGATTTCCGACACCTGTACCGTTAAGCTGCCTCCCGCAATAAGATGTCTTCTGATATCCCCGTCTGTAACGCAGGCTTCCAGTACCTTGTCCTTACATACAAACGCAATCCGCTTCCCACTGCGGCTGATTATCTGCATGACGTCAATAACTGACATCGTACCCGTTACTATAAATAGTCCTAAATCCATCCTATCCGTTTCTCCTCATGACTACCTCAATTTCGTCCCTCATATTATTCAATGCATTCTTCTTCCAGAATATAACGTTTTCTCCATCTGCATCCAAACTCTTTTGAATCAGCAGATATAGCTCCTCTGTAGAATCAAACGCATCAGCAAACCCCTGCTCACAAAGCGACCGAAAAAAAGAGAACGCACGTTCCTTATAGATGAAAGTCTTAAGCCCGAAATATAATCCTTCAAATATAGCCGTTGAACCATATCCCCCTACCTGATAGGAACTGACTGAAAATAAATAATATAATTCCGTAGCGAAATTATCAATCACTTGTATTCCGGATCTTGCCAGCTCCGGATAATCCTCCTGCCAGCCGTCATATTCTCCAGGATGAAGTTTATATATAATACGGTACACATCCGAGTCAATCTTTTGATTTAACTCCACTGCAACAGCGGACAGTTCTCTCCCAATAGGTTTCTGTGAAATAAAGAGGATAATTTTTTTCTCGTCCTTCCTTATCCCACAAAATTTTTCTGCATTCCGTTCCAAATATGGAAAACCAACTGCTTTACAGCGCTCCGGCGGTATCGGATAACATGCCTCCGTACACCAATACGAAGAAAAAGTAAAAAAATACTGCGGAAATTGCCGAATCACAGCGCCTTTTGGATAATTGTACGCAATATGCTCTCTTCCCGTCACGCCATGCTGCAATTCAATCGTCGGTATATTCTTCCTGCTGGCCAGTTCATTGACGACCATACAGTCTACATTATCTCCCACTACTTCCAGAATCACTTTTGGATTATATTTTCTAATTTCCGCATCAAATAACTTCTTCTTGCTTTGATACAGAAAATAGCCATCACTCATCATATTCACGATTTCTTCAAAATCATAATCCACCTGCATGAACTGTGCCACTTCGTCACATACTGGCTTAATCTTTGCCCTGATCTGCATTTGAATCTGTTCATAACGTTTCCTCATGATAGTTTTGTGAAACAGAAGTGACAGTGTGGCAAGAATTTCTATCCTGTCCGTATAGACCAGATTATCCGTACCTACTGGTCTAAGATGTTTTTGTAAATAAGGACGCTCGAAAACAACAGCACTCGAAAAAGATTTAATAATTTCATCTGTATAAATACATTCGTTGGTTTCTCCGTTCCACACTCTTCTTTCATGGTTAAACACCATAAGCTCTGCATTAACAAGTGATACACTGTTATGAAACACCGCATTTATTATCATACCACATCTGAGCTTCAACTTCTTCCAGGCGGAAATATATTTGCCCTGATGCAATGCACTGTAATGATTTTTGTTTTGCAGCAGTTTCTCCATAAACGCTTCTCTATGAAATATCCAGTACGCAAACCCGTCTATGTCATCTTCCAGCAACCGATATTTCTTCTCTACCCGAATGAGGCAATTGATACTGTCTAAAGTATTCATACATCCTCTCGCCCTTCTCTGCTCTTTGTCACTAAGTCCCATCTTCTGTATCCAGCTGCAAAACTACATTCAGTATAACATACTGCACATTAAAATCAAGTTGCCGCGTTCATCAGTAATTCTGCCATTTGAAAGTCCAATGCCGTATCGATATCAATAGATCTTTCCATGGGCATAACATATGCATAACAGCCCTTACAATATAGATTGTCCACCCTGTCAAGCGCAGAAACTCTGACAATATATAATGCACCGTTAATCCGGTAGTAGACTGGAAGCTCCTGTCTCGGCTTACTATATATCTCCTTATCAATGAATCCATCCATGGACATATCTGCCGACAATGTATTGCTCCACAACGGTGAATGCTCTGTCTGGCACACACTGATGACATAATCAGCTTCTTTCTCAATAAACAATTGATAACCGTTTATAATATCTTCCGAGCTTCTTAAAGGTGAAGTTGGCTGCAATAAACAGACAGTATCAAACTGTTGTCCTAAATCTTCATACCTGCACAGAGATTCTCGCACAGCATCCCATGAAGAAGCTGAATCTCCGGCAATTTTCTCTGAACGCAGGAAGGGTACATCTGCTCCGTATTTTCTTGCTGTCTCCGCATAGCGCTCAGAATCTGTAGAAACAAATATTTTCGAAAAAATCCCGCTTTGTTTCGCAGCTTCAATGGAATATGCCAATAGAGGTTTATCCTTTAACATTTTTATGTTCTTATCCTTTAATCCCTTCGAACCGCTCCTTGCAGTAATTACCGCTAAATTGTTCATTCGCACTATATCCTTTTTCTCCCATCAAACACATCGGCTCACAGAACGTTAAAATCCACATCGTAGAATTTCTTCTCCAAACAAATCTTATCTTCATACAAATATTCCGTAATCGTCTGTACAATTTTTTCCGACACATTCCCATCTCCATAAGGATTCTCTGTATTCCGAGCCTGCTCCTTAAATTCCTTTGTTTGCGACTTCCTGACAGCCTGAATAATCTCGTTCTTCTCCGGAACACAATTCAGAATACTGGCTGCCTGTAGTCTTCCCTTCTGCCGATTTCCGATATTAACCGTGGGAATTCCGATTGCCGGTGCTTCAATAATTCCACTGGAAGAATTTCCTATCATTCCTTCGGAAAACCGCAATAAATTTACGTATCTCCTAATCCCAAGCGACGCAAACGCCGCACAATTATCATGCTCTGCTACAAATGCATCTATCATCTCATTGATCTTTCGTCCACCGGCATCTGCATTTGCCTTGGAAAAAACAAACTGCATATTTTCAAAACTCTCAAGTGCATCAAGTAGTTCCTGCATCTGCTGTTCCGCCTGCTCTACTTCCAGCGTTACCGGGTGAAATGTAACACTCATATATGGTCTATCCAGCAAAAAATCAATAGAATCTTCCAGTTCCCGCTTAGTCATCTTCGGAATCAACCGGAGTGCTTCAACTCCCACATCTCCAAAATTATACACTCTTTCCGGTTCCTCACCAAGCTGTATAATACGCTGTCGGTAAACTTCGCATGCTGCAAAATGCAGATAGCTCATCTTAGTAATACAGTGACGTATGCTCTCATCTATTGCTCCCTGTGTCGTTTCTCCTCCCGAAATATGTACAATTGGAATCCCCGCATTCATAGCCGCGCTACACACAGCCAATATTTCATAGCGGTCTCCCAACACCACCAGGCAATCCGGCTTCTGTCTCTCAAATGCCTCGGCAAACGACATCATAACCAATCCCATCGTTTTGGAGACAGCTGTCGGTGTATCAGAAGCCATAAGCACTTCGATTCTTTCGGCAATCGGATAACCGTCCTGCTCAATCTCTCGAACTGTCATCCCATATTCCGAAACCAAATGGCTTCCTGTCACCATAAGACACAGTCGAAGCCGCTCGGACTTCTCTATCTGATCAATCACATTTTTCAAAATCCCATACTCAGCTCTTGTCGCCGTCACTACCGAAACTTTCTTCAACATCTTATCATCTCATCCTCTTCAAAATCACAAACTGCCTTTGTACCAATCATTTCATACCACTTCATTGGTGATATACCATCCCCCGGTCTCTTTACCGCCAGATTATCTTCTGTAAGGATTTCCCCCTTAGTAATCTTTTTTCTTGCAACAATACTTTTTCTTGCAATTACAATATTTTTCTTTTCAGAGACACTCACCGCCTTCGTACCATCTCCCAAGGCTTTCTCTATATTACGAATTCCTTCAACCATCGCTTTCAATTCATCCGGCTCTAAGCTGGCCTTATGGTCAGGTCCTTCCATATTACGGTCTAATGTAAAATGCTTTTCAATAATTTCCGCACCCAGCGCAGCCGCAGCAACAGGCACTTCAATTCCCCTCGTATGATCAGAATAACCGACTCTTACACCAAATTTCTCTTTGAGAGTAAGCATCGCACGCAGATTAACATCCTCCATCGGTGTCGGGTATTCTGTGTTACAGTGAAGCAGACTGATTTCACCAGCTCCATGCTGTCTCAATGCCATAACAGCAGCCTCAATCTCATCCATCCGCGCCATTCCTGTAGATAAAATAATATCCCGTCCGGTCTGCGCAATCCTGACCAGATAAGGCAAATTTGTAATCTCTCCTGACGGTATCTTAAAATATGGAATTTGAATACTCTCAAGGAAATCTACACTTGGTATATCAAACGGTGTCGAAAGAAATATCAGGCCTTTTTCTTTGGTATAACGCTGTAATTCCACAAACTTATCGAACGAAAGTTCCAATTTCTTAATCATCTCGTACTGGCTTTCTCCCGTTCCTGTCGCTTCCTCTTGATATTGTGCTTTCTTTGCTCTTTTAGAAACAAGCTCCTCCGTCACGAATGTCTGAAATTTAACACAATCCGCTCCCGCTTCCGCCGCTTTGTCAACCAACTGCCGCGCTAACATGAGACTTCCGTTATGATTATCTCCCGCTTCTGCTATAATAAATATTTTTTCCATAACTTATCCGACGCCCCATTTCGTTTATTCTATTTCACTGTCCTTCTTGCTAACACATCAGTATACACTCTTTCTATCTCCTCCGCATTCTTCTTCTGCGTAAACAATCTCGTACTCCATGTATGCCCGTTATCTCCAAGCATTCTGATCTGCTCCGGATGGTCTAAGAAGATTTTCATCTTCTTAGCTAAATCTTCTATGTTTCCTCTATGATACAAATATCCATTCTCTCCATTGCATATCAATTCTGGTGTTCCTCCTGTGTCTGCTCCTATAACCGGATTGGAACTCATCATCGCCTCCGCCGTCACTCTCCCGAATCCCTCGCATACAGAGCACACCAACTCAATATCTGTCCGCTTACGCAGTGCAGGCATATCCTTTACCATACCAAGATAAGATACATAGTCCCTGACATGATTTTCTTCAATCAGCTGCTCTAAATCATCTGCAATGTGTGTACCCGCCATGGATAAATGAAAATTTTGATATCCCTCTTTCACCAGAAGACCAACGGCGCGTATTGCCTCGTCCAATCCTTTGTCCGGATTATTCCTGCCGCTGATTAAAAATTCCACCCTACGCTTCTCATCTCTCTCATCACATTTACGCTGGTCATGCATATCATTAATGCCATTATATACAACCTCTATTTTGTCTGGTGGAATTTTATCCTTAAATTCATCTGCAATCGCATGGGAAATCGTTATCACTTTATCGCTGCAACTGCCGATAAACTCACATAGATTATGATACTCCCACACCGGAAAGAATCCGAGTCCTTTTAATGCAAACTCCCGTATATGCCACACATGCGGTACACCTGTCATCCTTGCCAAAATTGCCCCTGTATTTAAAACACTAGAATTCGTATGAATAATATCAATTTTTTGTTTTTTTACAACACTTTTCAAACTGAAGGCACAAAGATAGTTGTTACAACACAACACTTTATAAATCATCTTTTTTATTAAAGTCTTACCCTTGGTTGCCGCAGGCGCAAGCATCCACCAGAACGAATGCCTGTAATAAACCGGAATATTCCTCTTATTCAGCTCCTCCACAATAAAGCCGTTCTTAATGGGTACAACCACCGAAATATCATGTCTTTCCGACAGTTCATCAATAATCCCCAACAAAGAAAGATTCGCTCCTCCCAACCGGCTCTCATGTGCAATAAATAAAATATTCATATATTACACTCCAATTTTGAACAGATGATTTGTTCCTGCATATTTATTTTGTTTATCAATCTTTCAAATCCAGCACATCATTCAAATATTCGCTAAACCTGTCCGCCGCTCTAACATTTAAATGCGTAATGTCCGTATAATTAGAATAGTGCTTAAATTCGATTAAATCACTACAATTTAAATAATTCCCGCCAAACCTTTCCCCCAATACCTCTTTTATCATAAAATGGAAAGAATCCATTTCTTCCTTTGAATACGAAACAAGTTCCGCATCTCTTACCGGTGGCATAACAACATAAAGTTCTATCCCATTCGACGCACAATGCTCCACAATTTTCACAAAATATTCCTTTTGGATATCCAAAATTGTCCCGGATCGTTCCACCTTATCCTCTTCCGTTGCCATACCATACACAACATACTGACCATTTTCTTTTAAATAGTTAATCTCCTCTCCAGCCGGTTCTCTCCTCAAATACTGAAAACAAAACTGCACGCTGTCACGTTTAGTCTTCCAATAATACACGATATCCACAAAAATTTCATTTAATATAGACGCATTGTAATCCTTCATATAATCAATACCAAATAATCTGTCATAAATATAATTTCTTGAGTCACTGCAAACAGAAAACTGAAAATAGTCCGTACCAATAATCAAATAATCAATCTTTTTATTTTCCCTCTGTAAATATAGAAGCTTATAATACATTTGATTGTAACTGTCATTGTCATGCGCAAAATTATAAGCCCTCACCCCTGTGAACAGATCCGGGTTAATATCCCTGTAAATCCTCGAATTGCCAAGGAAATAGCAGTTATAATCATCTGCCACAGCATTGTAAAAACTCTTTTCTATCTGCTGCTTTGTGTTCTCTCCCATATACTTGACACTTGCAATAAGCGACAATCTACAATATGAAACCAGTATGACAGACAAGCATACTAATAAGATAAAGATATTCTTTATAAACTTTTTCATTAATCTGTCATCTCCATTTTACTATCCTCAGATGCCTGTCTACCATTTTACTTCAAACTTCTTGTTCTAATATCGCTGGCTTCATATACTAATTCACAATCTTTTACATCTTTTCGAACGGTAACCCCCGCCGCGATAATGCTGCTGTCACCTACTATAATACCTTGAAGTAAAGTAGCACCTGCCCCTACAAATGTTCTTGTTCCAACAGTCACCTGTCCACATAATACAGTATTCACAGAAACATGACTAAAATCCCCCACCTTACACTCATGTTCTATTCTGGCACCACTGTTAATAATGCACATATTTCCAATTTTCGTATCGGCATTAAGCATTGCAAATTTCCCAACAAAGTTTCCTTCACCAAGAAGCACTTCATTTGCCAGAACCGCAGACGGATCAATAATGTTCGGGAGCTGAAACCCTGCCTTTTTCAATCTTTCATACAACTGTTCCCTTATAGTTGATCGTCCTAGAAATCCGATTGCTACGAAAGCATTCTTTATATTCTGCTTATATAATCTATCTAAATCGTCATCTTCTCCGATTACACCGTATCCTCTATAGCGTATATTTTTACGTTCTTTTTTATCCAAAAACCCAACAATCTCATATTGTCCCTGACGTTCAATACAGTCAATTACACTCTTTGCATGTCCGCCAAATCCCAATAAAACAATTTTGTCCATAAACGAACCTGATACCCCTTCTTTTCACTACAACAATGTATCTTTTAATATAATGTTTTAAAACTGAAAGTATATAAAGGAACTTGCATTTCCGATCGGCGCCAGAAATAAAATCAAAAGGACAATCATAAGATAAACCGGCCACCGCAGCAGTGGCTTCCATCTTCCGATGCATTCTATCACATCATACTTCAATGACAGTCCGTCATAAATTCCTAATATGCTGATCATACCGATACAGGTAACGACTGCCGTCTTCTCCAGACCCATATTCAAAATACCGTCTTTCAAATACTGTATCGGACTGCCTATCCCTGATAACGTATACCTGATCACATAAGCAGCATCCGACAAACTCTGGGCCCGGAAAAATATCCACGCAAAGGAAACAAAACCAAACACCAACACAATTTTGAAAACCGGCAGAATATATTTCATTCCCGTCCGTTTGCCATCCGTTTTGTTCCTGGCGCTTCGATTCCGGTCTCTACAAAAAAAGTTCTCCAATACCTGCGCTGTCCCATGGACACCGCCCCATATCACATAAGTCCATGCTGCTCCATGCCATAAACCGCTTACCAGAAAAGTAACCAGTAAATTCAGTCCATGGCGGCACCTGGATACTCTGTTTCCCCCAAGCGGTATATAGACATAATCTCTAAACCAGGTTGACAAAGAAATATGCCATCTGCTCCAGAATTCCTTGACGCTGAATGAAAAGTACGGACTTTTAAAATTAGACATCAGATTGATCCCAAATAATTTCGCACATCCCACCGCAATATCAGAATATCCCGAAAAATCACAGTAAATTTGTATCGTGAAGAAAACAGTCGCAATGGCGAGTACCATCCCCTTGTAATTCTGTAAATTATTATATACCGTATCTACATAAACCGCCAGCGTATCCGCAACCACAATCTTTTTAAAAAATCCCCATGCCATTAATTTCAAACCATAGGAAGCCTGTCCGTAGTCAAAGATATTCTCCCGCTTAATCTGTGGCAGCAAATTTTCTGTACGCTCAATCGGCCCGGCCACCAACTGTGGGAAGAAAGAGATAAAAGCCGCATATTTGCCTAAATGATGCTCGGCCTTCACTCCCCCTCTATAAACATCTACCACATAAGCCAATGTCTGAAAAGTATAGAAAGAAATGCCTACCGGCAAGAGGACATTGATCATAAAGGGACTGTAGCTGACAGAAAACTGCTGCACAACGGCGGCAATACTTTCGGAAACAAAATTAAAATATTTGAAAAAGAATAAAACACTAAGACATACAAAAAACGCTGCTGCCAGGTACAGCTTTCTTAATCGACTGCTCTCCTCTTTTTCAAGCAATATGGCAGTGACATAAGAAACCATGGTTGTCAACAAGATCAAAAATACATATTTGACGTTCCAACTCATATAGAAATAATAGCTGGAAATCAATATCACGATCCATTGAAATTTTTTGGGCAATACCCAATATATGATAAATACAACCGGCAAAAACATTGCAAACGCGAATGAATTAAAAAGCATTCCGATTTCCTCCGGATTTCTTTCTTCGTAAATGCATCCATCCTTTTTCAACAAGACAGCAGCGATAAACCTCTTTCAGCAACAGATAATATGCTGTATAAAATATCCCAAACGCATATACCATATATCGCTGAAGCCCTGTAAACACAAGTGAAACTGCCGTTACCATAATAACATTATTCACCAGCACCGCCAGCATAAACTCAGCGCACCGGCGATTACTCTTTTTACTCAGTGAGCACCATATTGTCAATCCGATCGCTGTAGTATACAAAAACAATGTGATCAAATGACACAACAAATAAAACTGCTCCTTCTGAAAAAAAACAGTAAAGATAAACGCAGGAACCATCAACCTGACGGTATGCCACAAAAACCGTCCAAAATGCTTCATCAATACTTTCATACCAATCCTACTGAACGCTTCCGCCGTGCAACGATACTGAAAATACACGATCGTCGTATTGTAATATTCAGCGAAATATGCATTCAGTCCATGGAAGCAGCTCTTCCCGATCTTGCCCGCAGAATCAGATATATGCCGCCATCCCCTCAATCCGGACTCAGCGTAAGGATATCTGCATTTCATCTCATCTACTATCTCGTACGCCCGCAGAAACTGTTTTTGAACTTCCTCATCCTCAAAAAGAAGATAATCCTCATAATCAGCCTCATACATTGCTTTCGAAAAGATAGTGGAACTGTACTGACTGACAGATACGCCGCTCTCTTCATATCCTGCACTCAAAAACTCCAATACTTCCGGTGCCGTGTTCAATGCAGGACGATCCTCCTGTGTCGGCTCTTCTTCCTGCACGGTTCCTGTGCTCTGTACCTCTGGCTCCTGCGCCGCCACATCCGCTGTCCCGTCTGCAGGAACCTTCTCTTCTTCTGTCACTGGCTGCATATCAACCGCGTTCCGTGTGATAAACTCCGCCACCACACCTTCACCAAACATTACTTTCTGAGAGAAACCGTTGATTTTGACTACACCGACCACGCCGACTCCCATGATCGCTGTCCACAATATAATCCCGGACAGTAACTTCAACGGTAAAAAACGTTTCCTGCTGCTGCCAAAACCTGCACACACAATAAAAGCCGCTGCTGCCCCACAAACCGCAAACAGAATCTGTAATTGAGAACGCAGCAAAGCCAAAATGACCGTAACCCCCAGTGCACCGGCCAGTTTCCCAAAGCTCCTGTCCCAGATACTGTCCAGCAATAAGGCCATCACGATATAGAACAGCGCGTAACTCAATCCTTCTGTCAATATCCCCTGTGTAACCATGGACATCGGATAATCCGTCGTAAAAGGAATCAGAGAAAACAAAAATATCAAATATCCTTCCTTATAACACAGAGCAAAACGACGCTTTATCTTCATCACAAAATAGATAATACAGATCACTGCGATCAAGGTCTGTTCGACTACAACCATCTGCAGATAAAGTCCCTGTCCCCAGATTATCTTATTTACAAACAGAAAAAGCGGATATAACGGCATAACGCCTTCCACATTTTTCAACTGTAAGAATTGGATATATGTCCCGCTGTCATCAAAAAGTACATACGCTGCCCCTGTCGGCACCCAAAAAAACAGGATTGCCAGAGTTGCCAAAGAAAGGCAAAAAAGAGCTTCTGACTTTTTTATTACTTCTCTCATATCATTCTCCTGCATCTCTCATCCTTTGCCAATCTCGCCATTCCCCATTTCTTCTTGCCAAAGTCTTGAATTCCTCTGGCCTGTGCAGCACACAGCTCCCGCTTTCCCTGTAGAAACCAGATGAACAGCCATGCCAGTCTGTTACAGGAAAAATAGATCAGAAAAAGTGCAAATCTTCTCTTATTCATGTGAATGCTGTTGCATAAAAGCCAATTTCTGGCAATATAATAAGCATTTGCAGGGTTTTCATTTCCAGCAGTGGAACCGTTTACCTTATGGTACACTACTGCCTCCGCACAATATCGGATACCGATTCCCTTATCTGCCGCCCGCAGGCTGTACTCAGTATCCTCATAATATAAAAAGAAACGTTCATCCAGAAAGCCAACCCGGTCAACAATCTTTTTTGACAAAAACATTGCACAACCGTTGGCGAACAGACATTCTCCGCTTCGATCAAACTGTCCTCTGTCAGGCTGATTCAGTCCTCTTTGTACGGTTTTGCGTATCACAGGGGTGAAATCTCCTCCTGCGCACCAGATCGTATTCCGCCTGTCAGCATAATAAACTTTCGGTACCACAATCTTACCTGTCTTCTGATGGCAAAGAAACATTTTCTCTATTGTGTCCGTCTTGACTTCTGTGTCATTATTTAAGAGCAGAAAATATTCTATCCCCGCTTCCACAGACCAACGAATTCCTTCATTATTTGCCCTGGAAAATCCAAAATTTTTTTCAAGAGCAATGATATGAATCTGTTCACTGCCGCCCCATCTGTCCCGCAGAGCTGCCAGAGAGTCATCCGTAGACGCATTATCCACAATAACTACCTGTATCTGTTCTCCGATCGTGCTGTCCAAGACAGACTTGATACAGGCATCATTGTACTTTTTTCCGTTATAATTTACCAAAATAACGCTAATCTTCATCAAAATTTTCAAAGTCCTTTTACATTATAGCTCTGATAATATGCAATCATATCCTCAATCGTCCTGTCAATCGGGATCAACGGTTTCCACCCGATATCCCGGTTGATCTTTTCATAGGATCCCACAATAATATGATTATCATTTAATCGTATATACTCAGGATTGACAACCGTGTCTATGTCTATCTCCAGAATTCGCGCGATCTTGTCCACAATATCTGAGAGTCTGTTTCCAACCCCCGAACACACATTATACAATTCTCCCGGCCTGCCATGCAACAGCAGATCATAATATGCCCGCACGACATCGCGCACATCCACAAAATCCCGGATGATCGACAGATCGCCTGTCTCAATCGTTCCCTGTCCCTTTCCAGCCTTCTTAATCTCCCATATTTTTGCGATAAATCCGGGCACTACAAATCGTGTATCCTGCCATGGACCGATATGATTAAAGGATCTGGTCATCACGATGTCCACGCCATAACTGTCGGCATAGACATGTGAAAGCATTTCCTGTGCCACCCGCGCTACCGCATAGGGACTGCATGGCAGAAGGCTGCTGTCTTCGCACAGCGGCAGATCTGCCTCCGTTACATTCCCATATTCCTCCGATGAACCCACGGACAGAACTCTGCACTTGAGATGTAACTCCTGTACCGCTGCGATAATATTCAGAAAAATATTTGTATTATTCTGAAAACATTCTATCGGATGTTTCCAACTATACGCCACACTGCTGAAAGAAGCAAGATGTACGATATAATCCGGCCTGAACTGATCCAAAAGAATTCTTACAGAATCTGTCTCAAGCAGGTTAACCGTATGACAGGTTATCTTAATCTTATCAAAAACTGCAGGGTCAAAAGCCGGAGGATTGATATCCACCCCGCACACTTCTATACCGTCGCTGTTTTCCTGTAAATATGCGAGAAAATGTCTGCTTACAAAACCTGAAAACCCTGTCATCAATATCTTTTTATTATTCATGAAGCAATTTCTTTAACCTTCCCTAAAATTATCCTGCAGAAAATCCATATACTTGTCCGCCAGATAGGCTCTGTCATATTTCGAGAAATCAAATTCATTGTTCCTCTTTACAGGCGAATCCATTGTCTGTATCCAGGCATCTACGTCAAACGGATCCTCTACATAGTTTGCCTTCCCCTGTGTCACCTCAGGGATACTGGTTCGATCCGTCGTAATAACAGTTGCCCCAAACGCCATGGCCTCAATCGGCGGCATGCCAAACCCTTCAAATATACTTGGAAACAGAAAGGCTCTGCAGTGCCGGTACAGGCTGTTGCGTTCTTCATTCTTGATAAACCCGGTCAGCGTAACAACATCTTCCAACTGGTTCTCCTTGATCAGCTTCGCTACACTTTCACTGGCGTTCCCGGAAATGCCTGACACCAGCAGACGCAGCGGCAAACTGCTCTGCCGTTTTTGCAATTCTGCCATCACTTTGATCAGCGTTTCCAGATTCTTATGCGGAATCATCTGTGCAACCGTATAATAATATTCTCCGTCAGAAATATTAAATTTCCGACTGACTTCCGCAAACGACGCAATTTCGTCCAAGTTTACCATTGCCGGAATATTCAGAACTTCCACCTTATCTTCTCTTATCTTATATCGTTCAAGCAGATCCGACTTTACGTACTGCGTTGTTGCGATCAGTTTCCTGGAACACCTGACATCCAGCCACCAGCAAAGTCTGGAATAGGCAATCTCATGAAACGGATGATATTCCGGATAGTGCGCCGCCTGCAGATCATGTACCGTATTAATATAGGCAATGCCGCCATTAAAAAGCGGCCGGCAGTATACCGGTATAAAACACTGACGCAGCCCGTGTTTTCTTAAAAATCTGTTCTGACAGAAAAACTGCCAGAGTATCCTGCCTGCTATGTTGGCGGAGACAACATCCGCTTTCAGCAATGTGATCCGCTCATCTTTCGCATAATGTGCAAAGGATGCGCAGTTATCTTCAGATACAAGTAATGTAAACCCAAACTTTCTGTCCAACTGTAGAAAACCGTCCAGAAGATTTCTGATATAGAATTCCGTTCCTCCCACTTTGCCGGGACGAAGCCACAGCAGATCGATCGCTATATTGTTCATTTTAATTCCATGCCTTTCATTTCCCAAGCAAAACCTTCTTCCACCAGGAAGAAATCTCGATACATCTGGCTGCCATAATACATACTGTCGACACCAGAACTGCCATTACCACCGCCAAAGCACCTATCATAAAAGCTGAATCCATCCTGTCAAAACATCCTTTATAGTCAAGCAGAAAACCATGCAGCACATACACTGCCAGCGAATTTCTCCCGTAAAAACATGTCATATCATAAATACGATCTTTACTCTGACACTCTTTACCTTTAAGACACACAACGATAACACACAATGACATCCCGATGCGCAATATCTGCGTTACCCACCTGGTATCATAAAAAGAAAAATACGGAAACAGCAATACGTATACAAACATCGCCCCTGCCACCATCCACTCACTGCGAAGAAGCTTTTCTATTTCCCTGCATTCCACTGCTATAACCGCGAAGAAATATGGTATCGCGTAGCTTAACATATTAACGATATATGGATGCCTCGTCAATACCGCCAACAGACCGATTATGATTTCCATCCCCAGGCAGAACGCCATATTCACAAGAAAGGTATTTCTCTTCGTTCTTCTGCGCGCGATCCAGTATAGAATATGCATTGCCTTCAGGCCGAACAATACCGGCAAAAACCACAGACCACTCTGCTCATATCCCAGCAATTCAAACAGGAATCCGTTCATTCCTATTTTCCACAGACGTCCGGAAAGCGCCGCCCCAATCACAGTCCAACTCAGATATGGAAATAGCAGACCGCCTATCCTTTTGCGCAGCATTACGCCTTCCCTTCCCACATATTTTGCCCCATACAGTTCCTCTATATAGGAAGAGCAGAAAAAAAGAAGCGGCATGTGGAAAGAATATATAAAATTAAACAGCACATCAGCCTTGTGTATCCCTGAAACAGAATGCCCGACTACCACCATAATCATGGCAATTCCTTTCAGAAAATCTATATAGGAATCTCTTTTCTGGTCAGCCGGTTTCGCCGCCATCCTTCCCCTCCTTCGTATCAACTTCCAGCTCCCGAATTCTTTTTTCCAGCATACTGATTTCCTGAATCAGCACTCTGATCTTCATCTGCTGTCTGGAGGCAATCGAAGTCAGCGTCATCAGGATCATCATGATAAAGGCAAGACACATGATATAGAGGCCGTTCATATTGTCCTGCATACCGATCAAATGTACAAACCGCACTGTCAGTTCCGGAAAATAGATCATGATCCCCATGACCACACCCGCTACAAGCCAGATCAGTGTATATTTCAGTTCCAGCATTCTTCTCTTCAGATAATAGAGAATGATAATGAAATAGCAGATCACTGCAATTAAAAGCGTAACCCGCAGGGTATGTGGAATCATTTCTGCCTCCTGACTCCGAAGCTCAGCCTCCGGATCAACATCGCTATCGTAACTTTAACCATATAATAAACGGATTTCTTCAAAGTAATGGAACTGATACCGCCTTCCCGTTCCCGCATAACCACCGGATACTCCCTGATCGTCCCTCCGTGAACTGCTGTAATGACCATCGCCTCCGGTTCCGGATAGTCGGCCGGATAATCCTCTGCAAAAATGCGGATAAATCGGCGGTTTACCAGGCGATAGCCACTGGTAATATCCTTAAGCCTTACCCCTGTCAGCAGCCATCCCATAATACTCAGGAATCTGATCCCTATTCTACGCAGTCCCGAAGACTGAAATCCCTCTTTCTTGACAAACCGCGATCCGATCACACAATCGGCCTCTTCCTCTTCCATATACCGTATCATATTCTCAAGAAATCCTACGTCATGCTGTCCATCACCGTCTATCTGTACTGCAATGTCATACCCATTGTCCCTGGCATAACGATAACCGGTCTGCACAGCCCCGCCTATGCCCATGTTGATCGGCAAATGCAAGACTGCATAACCTCTCTCACTGCATATCTGTTTCGTCCGATCCGTTGAGCCGTCGTTAACGATAATATAATCGTACTGTGGAAAATTCGATATTAAATTCCCAACCACTTTTTCAATATTATCCGCCTCATTATAGGCCGGGATAATGATCAAAATCTTCTTTGATGCATTCATATTGTTACCGGTTCTTTCTCGAACACCTCATCCTTCCGCCTCTCCACAACCTTCCCGTCACCCACCTCATAGATCACATCCACATTGCGGATTGTCGTCAGCCTGTGGGCAATGATGATCATTGTCTTCGTGCCCTGCAGATTCTCCACCGCCTCCATGACTGCCGCCTCTGTATCGTTATCCAGCGCCGAAGTGGCCTCATCAAGCACCAGAATCTCCGGGTCATGGTACAGCGCTCTGGCGATGCCGATGCGCTGCCGCTGCCCGCCCGAGAGTCTGACGCCTCTGTCTCCTACAAGGGTTCCCAGTCCGTGCGGCAGGCCGCCGATAAATTCTGTCAGCTGTGCCTTTTCCACCGCCCGCTGTATGGCCGCCTCATCTATCTCCGACTCTCTGACACCGAACGCGATGTTATTGCGTATCGTATCATCGGACAGATAGATGACCTGCGGAATATACCCTACCTGGGCATGGAATGTCTTCGGCTTTTGGTGAACATTGAGGCCGTCCGCCATGATCCTGCCCTGCTGCGGCTCCAGCAGTCCCAGAATGATATCCACCATGGTCGTCTTGCCCGCGCCCGATGCACCGATGAAAGCCACCGTCTGGCCCTTTTTTATCGTGAAATCGGCATCTCTGATCACAGCCTCCTCCACATCTGGATAGTGATAGGTCACATGTTCCGCACGGATCTCCCGCTCCAGATTCCACGATTCCTTTACCTCATTGTCCTGCCGCTCCACATAAGCCTCGATTTCCGTCAGGTCATGATATACCAGATCCACCGACGGCAGCGCGTACAGGATACTGGTCGTATACTCATTAATCTTACCCACGCTGGGCATCAGGCGCAGCGCCGCCACGGCAAAGACCGCCAGCTGCGGCACATAATAAATAATATCCGCCTCACCGAAAAACATTTTAATGATGATCGCTGTCAGAAGCCCCGTCATACATACCGCTTCCACAATATACTTGGGCAGGATGGAGATCACTCTGCTGATCCGCAGTCCTCTGGCAAATTTCGCATAATAGTCCTGATATTCGTCGATAAAATACTGCTCTCTGTTTAAGATCTTGATCTCTTTGATGCCGCCAAGCGACTGGTTCATCCACTGGAAGATCATCCCCCGGTACCCCTGGTTCTTCTGTCCCAGCCCCCGCGCATATCTCTTTGTAATAAAAAAGAACAGTCCGATGCAGAGCACAAGCAGCACCAGAACCACCACCGTTATGGACTTACTTACGATCAACAGGAAAATACCAAGCACGGAGCAGGTCACGACTTCCGTGATCAGTTCAAAAGAATACAATATAACCTGCATGAACTGGCTCGTATCTTCCTGCAGGCTTCTCTGCAGAGTTGCAATGTTTTTATTCAAATGAAACGTATAGGGTTCCTTCATATACGTCACAAGCAGTCTTGTGGACAGGTTCTTCTGCGTATTATAGGAAAACTTGAACATATAGCTTCTTTCAAGGATCAGATATACATTCTTCAAAATATAAACGATCATGATACACACAGAAAGGAACACCAGAAATCCCTTGTTGCTGTGAAATCCGAACAGGTCATAGAGCCATTTCAGATACCATGTCTTCTGAATGGAATCCTGATTCATGATAATATTGACAAAAGGCGTGAAGATTGAGACGCTCAGCAGTTCCAGCAGACTGCCCACAATGACTGCAAACAGCAGCACCGCTATTTTTTTCTTATCCCTTTTGCTGAAAATATAGCCAAGCTTATGCGCCAGGCCTTTTATTCCTCTGTTTCCCATATCATTCCTCTTCGTCTGCGCATAAACGACAACCGCGCTGTCCCCAAAATGTCCTTTACTATGAAAGTCTTCGACTTTCATAGCATAGATGGCCATGCGGCCTGCCCGACGGCAGGCTGAGCATGATGGTAGTTTACTATGAAAGTCTTCGACTTTCACAGCATGGATGGCCATGCGGCCCGCCC
>OFFV01000168.1_pt1 | contig 58357 bp, 49 predicted proteins | sample 1521461 | NCBI WGS metagenome assembly OFFV01 (sample SAMEA3504120, study PRJEB24116) | mouse gut metagenome | biome: mouse gut; feature: mouse-associated habitat; material: faeces | place: Denmark | collected 2011 | reverse complement strand
GCCATGGTCACCATGCTGATTGATCATATCGGCGCGGCGGTGCTGGTGCGGTATCTCCTGGGGATGCAGAGCCATATTGGCAGCATAGAGGCTTATAATCAGTTGTTTATCCTGTACCGGGTGCTGAGGGGAATTGGCCGGATCTCCTTTCCCATCTACTGCTTTCTGCTGGTGGAGGGATTTCAGAAGACCCGGAATCTGAAAAAATACATCCTGCGGCTGGGAATTTTCGCGGTTATCGCAGAAGTGCCTTTTGACTTGTGCTTTTCGTCCAGAGTTGTTTGCCTGGAACACCAGAGTGTTATGCTGACCTTGCTGGTGGGCGTTATCACCATGTGGGGCGTATCTCTGCTGGAGGCCCGTGTAAGGGACAGGCGTCTGCTGGTACCCTGTGCTGCCGCGGTTATTGCTGCAGGAGCGGCCGGGGCGGAACTGCTGCGGACGGATTACGGCTATATGGGTGTGGCCTGTATCATGGTGTTGTATGCGCTGCGCCGTGTCAAATGGATGCAGATGCTGGGAGGCTGTCTGGTTTTCCTGTGGGAGATATGGGCCCCCATTGCTTTTATCCCCATCGCCTGTTACAACGGCAGGAGAGGACTGAATTTAAAATATCTGTTTTATCTTTTTTATCCCCTGCATCTGCTTATTCTGTATCTGATCTGTGTATGGATGGGGACCGGGCATATTCCGGCAATTTGATTTATTATGAAAGGAATCCCGGCCCTGCGCCGACAGGGAATATGCGGCATCTTATTATAGTAGGAATGGCCGATTGACGGATTTACCGTTTTAAGGTAAACTGGGATTAAAATAAGAGACAGTATTTGCCGGAAGAGCAGTCGGAAAACATCCGCTGCGGTCCGGACAGATGCGGGAACGGTAGGAGGAACTGAGGATGCAGATGCCTATATTTGAAAAATATATTGACGAACTCCTGGAGAAGAGCACATTGGACGTGCCCGCCTGGAATATTGAGAAAGCCCGGGCCGGCCTGAAAGCCGGGTGGAATTACATAGACGGCTGCATGATCCTGGCACTTCTGGAAATATACAGGGCCACGGGGGAGAAGAAGTACTATGAATTTGCAGATGCTTTCATCGACCACCGGGTTATGGAGGACGGCTCTATTGCCGGGTATCGGGTGGAGGAGTACAATATTGACAATGTGAACGCAGGAAAAACTCTCTTTGCCCTGTATGAGATAAACGGCAGGGAGAAATACCGCAGGGCCATCGACCTGATTTATTCCCAGATTCAGACCCAGCCCAGGACGGCAGAGGGGAATTTCTGGCACAAGAAGATCTATCCCAACCAGGTGTGGCTGGACGGTATGTATATGGGGCAGCCCTTTTATATGGAATATGAGACCAAATTCAATCAGAGGCAGCATTACAATGACATTTTCAGCCAGTTTGCCAATGTGGTAAAGAATATGCGGGACCGGGAGACGGGGCTGTATTATCACGGATATGATGCCAGCAGGGAAGTGTTCTGGTGTGACCGGGAGACGGGGCTTTCTCGGAATTTCTGGCTCAGAGCCCTGGGATGGTACTCCATGGCACTGCTGGACACTTTGAACAAATGCGAGCCCGGTCAGGAATACCGGGAAGCTTATGACAATCTGAAACAGGTATTTATAGAACTGGTGGATTCCATGCTGAAATTCCAGCATGCCAGCGGCCTCTGGTATCAACTCCCCGCACTGGGAGGGAAGGATCCCAACTATCTGGAGACCAGCGGCAGTTCCATTATGGCCTACTGTCTCTTAAAGGGCGTGCGCCTGGGGATTTTGCCCGAGCATTACAGGGAATATGGCCTGAAGGCTTTTGACGGCGTATGCAGCAACTATCTGAAGGAAAAGGACGGTCATCTGAGCCTGGGAGGGATCTGCCTGGTGGCGGGCCTTGGCCCTGCCAGTGACTTGCGCAGGGACGGCAGCTTTGAATACTATATGTCAGAGCCCATTGTGGAGGATGATGCCAAGGGCGTGGGCCCGCTGCTGCTGGCCTACACGGAACTGCGCAGGCTGGAGAATTGAAAGGGGATAGCATAGGAGATATCGGATGTGCCCGGATTACAGCACTTCCAGATGTTCCAGCAGGATTTTAACCCCCATCAGGATCAGCAGGATTCCGCCTGCCAGTTCGGCTCTGGATTTGTAGCGGCTGCCGAAGAGATTGCCCACTTTGACCCCAAGGGCCGAGAGCACGAAAGTGGTGGCCCCGATTAAGCATACGGCTGGCAGGAGATCCACCCGCAGGAAGGCGAAGGTGATTCCCACTGCCAGCGCGTCGATGCTGGTGGCCACCGCCAGCAGGAACATTTCTTTAAAGTACATGGTGCTGCTGGCTTTTTCCTCCTCTTTGGAGAAGGCTTCCTTGACCATATTGGCGCCGATCAGGGCCAGCAGGCCAAAGGTGATCCAATGGTCTATATGGGTTATGTATTTCTCAAAGCGGTTGCCCAACAGATAGCCCAGCAGCGGCATCAGGGCCTGGAAACTGCCGAACCAGACTCCGGCGATGGCCGCTTTTTTTAAGGGTGCTTTTTCCATGGCCAGTCCCTTGCAGACGGATACCGCGAAGGCGTCCATGGACAGACCCACGGCGATCAGAAACAGATTAAGCAATGTCATAAGTCCCTCTTTTCCGCAGTTGCTCCGCAGATGTTGTGCCGGGCGGCTGCCTTTTTGTTTTGATTATGGAGGGGCGGGCCATGCGGCGGCGAAAAAAAGAGGCCCATGGACATTGGACGCGTCTCGGCGCCGACTGTCCATGAGTCTCGTTATAACATCCGCATGTCAGGCAATGCCAGACGAAAAAACGTCATTATGTTGACATTGCCGCAGCCCGGGGCTGCAAACTACTCCCTCATAAACCCTGTAAATTTTTTACATCATATCTCATTGTGAGGAAGTTGTCAAGAAAAATGGTAAATATTTTGTATAATTTACCGTCTCCTACAAAGAATACAGGATGAGAAAGAAGTCTGTAACCGGCGGTCCTGCTGCTTTGCGTGCAGAGGGAAGCCTTGGAGCGGCAGGATTCCGGGGACGGAGAGCCAGGAGCGCAGTCCGCAGCCCGGACTGTGCGGGAAAGGAGTAGAGATGGGAATTACATTGAATGTGTGGGTTTTCTCAGGGATTATCGGAGTGGCTTACATTATGGGCTATCTGATGAGCCGCACCATGGGCCGGATGCTGGCGGCGGAGTACCCGGACACCCGGCTGGTCATCGGCTTTGCGGAGACCGCCACCGCCGTGGGGGCCCGGATTGCCATCGAACTGGGGGCTGGATATATCCAGACCACAAGGGAGGAGATCCCCGGCGTGGAATACCTTTTTTTCTCAGAGGAGCACAGCCACGCCACCCAGCAGAAGCTGGTGAAGAGCGATCTGCACAGGGTCTTGGACAGGACGGACAGGATCATTTTTGCGGAAGATGAAGTCACCACGGGAAAGACCATCCGGAACCTGATTGCGGTTCTGGAACAGTGCTGTGGAAGCAGGCTGCAGTTTGCAGTGGCCTCCCTGTTAAATGGGATGAAGGAGGAGGACGAGAGGGCATTTCAGGACAGGGACATAGGGCTTCACTACCTGCTGAAGATCAGTCATGAGGGCTATCCGGAGACAGCCAGTCAGGCTGCAGAGGACGGGATTTATCACCTGGAAGAGGAATCCGGAGGCGCATACACAGCCTGTTTTGACCTGGAAGGCAGGGTGGATGCCCGGAGACTTACGGAGGGGCCTGGGTATGATGGGGCGTGCAGGGAATTTTCGGACAAGGCGCTGAATCTGCTTCCCCTGGAGGGGCATGAGAGGGTGCTGGTGCTGGGCACGGAAGAGTTCATGTACCCTGGGCTGTGGCTGGGAAAAAGCCTGGAGGAAAGGGGGCATGAGGTGATGTTTCACGCCACCACCCGCAGTCCCATCGCCGTCAGCTCCAGTGGGGACTATCCTCTCCATGAGCGGTATGCGCTGTCCAGTTTCTATCAGGAAGACCGGAGGACCTTTCTATACGATATCGGCAGCTTTGACGCCGTGATTGTGGTGACGGATGCCCGGGAAAAGGGCACAAAAGGGGAGAGAGCTCTTCTGAGCGCCCTGGAAAAAAAGAATGCAGTGGTGTGCCTGGTAAGGTGGTGCGGAGAATGAGAAGTTCTTATCTGGCGGAAGATGTGGTGCTGTTGCTGAAAGACATCACGGGCATGGTTAGTCCCCAGCCCACTCAGGAGCGGGAGAGGCTCATACAGTCAGGCAGGCATTACAGTGAAATGCTGCCTGTGGAATATGTTCCCACGGAGAAGTATATGGCGGTGTACAGGGAGGCTCTGGCCCGGTATGCCGGGCAGGTGGCGAAGGCTGTGGGAGAGCTCTCCCGCAGGATTATGGCGTCCCGGGGAAGGGATGTGGTGCTGGTGTCCCTGGCCCGGGCAGGCATTCCGGCGGGGATTCTGGTCAGACGGTATATTCAAAGATATTATGGTGTGAATGTGCCCCATTATGCCATTTCCATTATCAGGGGAAGGGGGATTGACGGCAATGCCATGGGATATCTGCTGGACAGGTATAAGCCCGGACAGCTTCTCTTTGTGGACGGGTGGATTGGAAAAGGGGCCATACTGGGGGAACTGGAAAAGGATGTGGGAGCTTACCCCGGCGTCAGCCCGGAGATTGCCGTTCTGGCGGATCCGGCGGGAGTGACGGAACTTCGGGGCACCCCTGAGGATATCTTGATACCCAGTTCCTGTCTCAACAGTACGGTGTCCGGACTGATCAGCAGGACAGTTTTGCGGGAGGATATTATCGGGGAAAAGGATTTTCACGGTGCGGTGTACTATGGGGAATTGAAGGATTCGGATTTGTCTTATCACTTTATAGAGACTGTCGAGGGATGTTTTTCTCCTACAGTGGAGGAAGACCTTACCTGTCCGGGGGGAAGCGGATTCGCCGGGAAAGAAAAGGCCTCCTGTACTGGCGGGGGTATCCGGGAGGTGGGGGAAATTGCCGCTTATTTTGGCATCCAGGATATCAATTTTGTAAAACCCGGCATTGGGGAGACCACCCGGGTTCTGCTGCGGCGGGTTCCCTGGAAAGTGCTGATAGGTGACAGATACCGGGGAGACCCGGAACTGGGCCATGTGGTCAGGCTGGCAGAGGAAAAGCAGGTTCCGGTGGAATATTATCCCCTTACCCGGTATAAATGCTGTGGCATCATCAAAAAAATCGCCGACGCATAACAGGATCTGCCAAAGGGCCGGCCGGCTCAGGGCAGGAGGACTCAAAGGACCTCCTGCCCTCTGACCCCAAAGGCCTGCGCCAGAAAAAGGGTCTGCCGGGCCCAGTTCAGGTGGGTTTTGTACTCGTTCATCCGCGCCCCTTCCTGGCTGCCGGAGACCAGCATGCCGGAATCTTTGTTCCACCCCAGAATGTTTTTGGCGTCCTCATAGTCGGAGGCCCAGACCTGGTAGCAGTCGTTTACCACCTCAATCTGCCGGGGGTGGATCACGGTCTTTCCCGTAAAACCGCAGAGCTTGTCGCCCTGTATCTCGGCAATGAGTCCGGTTTTCCAGTTCTCTCCCCCGTAGTATTCCCACACAGGGGCGGAGATTACATAGTCCATGCCATAGACGGTAACAATGTCCGTAAACAGGGAGGACACAGGCTTGATGTTGTGGATGGACTCATCCGGATGCCGGCGGAAACCGAATATATGGCATAAGTCATTGCCGCCCACTCGAATGTTCAGCACCAGTTCTTCCACCTGTCGGAGGGAGTCTTTCAGGGAGTACAGCACCTCGTACCGGGTGCGCAGATCTATCATGGCTTCGCTCTCATATATGGGCATAAACATTATGGTTCTGCCGGAGATTTCATTGGCCTCCACAATCTTCCGAATGTATGCTCCTGCGTTTATGGGGGAGAATTTGGGCAGGATAAAACCTGTTACCACATCCGCACACTCCTTCAGGGAGGAGATGAGCATGGGTATCTGCTGAGGGTGGCGCACCCGGATAAACAGCTGCGGGAGAAAAAAGTCCCTGTCCTGACGAGCCGTGTAGATCTCTCTCAGGGACTGCAGCAGGTCTTGTTCCGCCTGGGCCACATAGTTATCATGGATTGTGTCCTCCAGACAGAGGGCCAGGGAAAAGCGGCGGCCGAACTTTTCCTGGATGACGGACTGGGCGATGGAGGACCTGTTGGCCGGACAGTAGAGCAGGGGGCCCACACTGTAATATTTTACATGATTTTTCAAGGTCATTTTCCTTTCAGCCGCGCTCTGGCGCGGTTTCTTGCAAACAGAGATAATGTAATGGGAGTGGATCACAGGGGATCCGTTTCCTGGCAGAGTTCCCAGATTCTTTCTGACATTTCATCCGAAAAAGTTCTCTTTCCCGGCATTTCTTCCACCGGGAAATCAAGGGGGTATTTTTCTGTAAATCCCTGGGGCACGATCCCCATGTCCGCCTCCCGAAGCATGGAAATGTCAAACTGGCTGTCGCCTGCGGCGATGACCCTGGCGGCCCGGAAGTGTTTCCGAAACCTTTCCACGGCTTTTCCCTTGCTAAGATTTACAGGAACCACATATAGTTTCTCTTTATTGCAGATCACATCCACAAGCGCGGGATCCACAAGTTTTCTCAATTCCTCTGCCACAGAGTCCGGCTGGCTGCACTTGGTGAACAGGAACAGCTTTTCTATGAAACGCAGCTCAAATGTTCTCCTGGGGTCCTTCTGAAGAAAATACTCCGCGGCCTGAAGGGTGGGCAGACTTTCCTGAATCAGGCTTAAGGACTGCTGATACCAGGGGATATCTTTCTCTCCGTTTACCAGCAGAACTCCGCCGTTGCAGACCAGGGCGCAGGGAATACTGCCGATGCCCAGGCGTATCCTCTGATACTGCTCTATGGATCTGGTGGATGTGGGAACCACAAAAAGCCTTTCGTTTATCTGCTTCAGCTTTTCGTATGTATATCTGGTGAGGAAAGACAGCTCCCTGTTCTGGCTGCTTTCCACGCATATCCTGTCGTTTCCAATGGGGTGCCTGCAGGAATAGATCAGGGTATTGTCCAGGTCAAGATGCAGTATGGTCATGTCTCGCTCTCCCGGGGGATTCTTTTCATCATATGCTGAGGGCATACGGGCTTATTATAACATTGCTAACAGTCTGTGACAAGCTTCATGAGATTGATGTATTTTGCTGTTACCCCTCGCTCTCACAGCAGAGAAACACGATCCCGCAGGCCGGAAGCGAAATCCCTGTTTCTCCATGAAAAAAATAGCATTTTCTATCTTTATGTGTTATAATAGGCTTTATTCGGGGCGGGGAAAGAAAACCCTTTACTGAGGTGGCATATGGGGCGTGAATACATAGAGAAAAGATATAACATAATAGGACTGACGTCTATTGAAACCTTTTCCAGTATCAAAGGCGGCATGAACGGGAACTGCAAGGATGTGTATTTTCTCAGGGTTTCAGGGGTCAATGGGACATTTGCGGAAGATGTGGCTTCCATGGATGCGGTTCAGACGGCAAGAATGCGGTCAGGACAGGGAATCTATAACAGAGTAGGAGCGTTCCCCAGGAACATTGACGGGGACAGGGCCGCCTGCTGTATGGAGTGCTATCAGAAATGGCTGGACACAGGCAGGGAGGTGCTTTATACCCCCCGGTGTGGGGAAGCGGCAGGGGTGGGAGAACTGCTCAGCGCTGCCTGTAAAAAGGTTTTGACGACATACCGGTTCTGCAGTCCTGGTCTGAACGATTGTATGGAGAAAAATTTCGTGGTTAAGCTGCTGTTCTGGCTGGACGAGCTGGCTTTTGGATACCTGAGAGGGTGGGACCCCAGATGTTCCATGAAATTTGTGGCCCAGGGGGTTGTAAAGCAGCAGGAGTATTTCTTCTGTTACTTTCTGACTCTGCTTGGGGTTGACGTGCTGTTGCTGCAGAATGAGGTGGATATTGAGGAGAAACTGGACGCTCTGCAGCTGTCAAGGCAGGTGGTTCTGGGGGAGAAAAGGGCTGTGGCACTGGAAAATTATGACAGCCTGAAACAGGCTTCCGGGGCAGCTCTTTCGGGAATGGGAAAACCGGGAATGGGAAAAGCGAATTCCGGCAGGGTGTCCCAGGGAATGGGAAAGGCAGATGCGGGGGCGCCGTCCCGGGGAATGGGGCGGGCGGATTCTGGAAGGGAGTCCCAGGAAAGCGCACAGGCGGACAGGGGATGCGCCATGCCCCGGGTGGTTCTGCCCCCGCGCAGACAGAAGGCATCCATAGGTGGGGTGGACTTGGGAGAAAACCCAAAGGCGGATTATCTCCCGGGAGAAAACCAAAAGGCAGGCTGTGTCCCGGTGGGAAGTCCGGCAATGGGTTCCGGAAGGGTTCCCGGCAGGACAGCGCCGCCGGGGAAGAGGGATTTACGGGAGCTGAATTTTGAGGAACTGGCGCTGCGGGCCTCTTCGGTGGTGATGATTGCCATCCACGACAGGAGGGGCGAGATCATAGGAAGCGGTTCAGGGATTATGATTGGAAGGCAGGGGTATATTCTTACCAACGATCATGTGGCCAGGGGCGGAAACTATTATTCCGTGAGAATTGAGAACGATGAGAACATGTACAGGACGGATGAGATCATCAAGTATAATTCCCTTCTGGATCTGGCGGTGATCCGTATTGACCGGACGCTTCAGCCCCTGCCGGTGTACCGGGGCAGAAATCCTCTGGTCAGGGGTCAGAAAGTGGTAGCCATCGGAAGCCCTCTTGGGCTGTTCAACTCTGTTTCCGACGGCATTATCTCAGGGTTTCGGAGAGTGAAAGACGTGGACATGATTCAGTTTACAGCCCCCACATCCCATGGAAGTTCCGGGGGAGCCGTGCTGAACATGTACGGGGAAGTGATCGGGGTCAGCACCGCCGGAATTGATGAGGGGCAGAATATTAACCTGGCCGTGGGATATGAATTTATCAACACCTTTATCCAGGGGTTTCAGTGAATACGGCCCCGTGAAACAAGCCCAATCAGCTGTTTTCCGGCCGCATCTATAGAGAAGAACAACGAAAGTGGAGAGAAGAATGAAAGATAAAAAATTGAAAGTATCCTTTAACTCGCCTGTGGTGTTGACATTTACCATCCTCTGTGCCCTGACCCTTTTTCTGGACTGGGTTACTAAGGGGTATGTCAACACCCATATCTGCAGTGTATACCGCTCCTCCTGGAGCAGCCCCCTTACCTATGTAAGGCTCTTTGGGCATATTGTGGGACACAGCAGCCTGGAACATTTTATGGGGAATATCATGCTGATTCTGGTGGTGGGGCCCATGCTGGAGGAAAAGTACGGCTCTTCCAATTTGATTTTCGTGATCCTGTCAACGGCTCTTGCCACAGGGGTGGCCCATCTGATACTTGTGCCAGGGTATGCGCTCCTTGGGGCCAGCGGTGTGGTTTTTGCCTTTATCATGCTCTCCTCCTTTACCTGCATTAAGGAGAAAGAGATACCCCTGACCTTTATTCTGGTGGCGGTGCTGTATATCGGGAGCGAGGTTTATCAGGGACTTTTTGTGGAGAGCAATATCTCCAATCTTTCCCATATCCTGGGAGGCCTTGTGGGGTCCGGACTGGGGTTTGTGATGCACAGGAACAAGATGAACCGCTATTGAGGAACTGAAATCATATGTTTGAAAACAGAGCAGTCAGCAGCCTGGACGACTTTTTTCTTGAATATGGAAAACGCCGGGAACAGGGCATATACTTTTACAGGATTAACGGGTATAATGATCTTATCAGAGAGTTCCTTCTGCGCTACTATGAGGAGGCCAGAAGGACAGGTGTGGTGATAGAGGGCAAGATACCCAATCCGGATGAGAAGAATCTGGCATACTATGAGGAAATTATGGGAATGCAGTTTCAGCTGGGAATGGGATTTCTGCTCTCCAGCCTGCAGAAATGGCTTCCCAGGATGAACAGTTACCAGAGGCAGAATGTGGCCGAATCTCTGTACGATACCCTGGAGGGCATGCGCAGGGAGGGCAAAAATGACAATATGCTGCGGAACGCCTTTATCAAATTTATGTGCTGGCTCTATTACAAATTTGAGAGGGTGGTGAACCAGCTGGGGGAGAACCGGATCCCCAAGATACTCTACGAGGGGAATATCAGCAATTATGAGCTGAAGCTGCTGTGCATACTGGCAGGGGCAGGGTGCGACATTGTGCTGCTCCAGTACCAGGGGGATAAAAGTTATGCGGCGCTGGATAGGGATTCCCGATTTTCAAGGAAGCTGGAGCTGCCTGGCATGGGAGATTTTCCCCGGGAATTCTGTATCAGGGCCCTGAGGAAAGAGCAGGAAGAGCGGGTGGAGAGGGAGAGGCTCTACGGCCCCCTGCCCAGAGTGAATGCCTGTACCAACGCCTGGATCTCAGGAAAGGGCCTTGTGGACGTGCTGAAGCCCTTCCCGTCCAGGGGGCAGGACCCGGGATTTTATTACAATTGCTTTCTGCGCATGGAGGGCGTGGAGGACAAGCTTACCTATATGAACGATCTGTACCGTTTTCAGCTGGAGATGGCCGGGGCGGGCAGGAACATGGTGATTGTGGAATCGGAGCTGAAGCCTCCGGCCAATGAGGAGATCGGCGCCATCAAAAGGCGGCAGTACAGAGAGGTAAAGCAGCTGGCGGGGGATCTGGTTTCCAATATTGTCTGCGCGGGGGGAAATGCCTCCGGCGGGGAGCTCCAGAGAATTCTGCGGAAAGCCTTTATGGATGTGGTACTGGAGGAGGCGGAAACGGAGGGGGAGAACCTGAACCGTCTTACCAACAGAACCATTTATCTCCTGTGCTGGCTGAAACGATTTCAGGACGCGCTGTTTAAAAAATGGGAGTTTCCACAGGTGGGATGTTTTGTGTACCTGGGCGGGTGCAGAAATGAGACAGAGGCTTTTTTCCTCCGGTTTCTCAGCAGACTTCCCGTGGATGTGGTGATACTGGCGCCGGATCTGAACAGAAAATGCTGTCTTGAGGCGGCCAATCTGTACCAGATGCATTTCAGGGATTCCCTGCAGGCTGACAGGTTCCCCAGACAGAGCGCAGATCTGCGGCTGTCCACCGCCGCCTACCATGCGGAGCGGGAACTGGATACCATAATGTACCAGGACAGCGGCATGTACCGGAACCAACAATATCAGAAAGGGGTTTCCGCCACCCTGCAGTCCATCTACGAGGAGATTGCCATTCTATGGGATCAGGAGCTGAAATACCGGCCCAACTTCAACGTGACCGACGCGGTAGTGACCATGCCTGTGATTTTTGCAAAAGTTTCCGGGGTAAAAGGGGGGCTTGTGGAATCTTACTGGGCTGAGATAAAAAAGCTGATTACGCCGGACACCCTGGTGATCCGGGGAGCGCCTTACCTGCGGCCTCAGGATCCCAACCCGGTCAGGGCTTATGCCGCAGGATTTATTAAAAACGGAAAGCTGCAGAGGGGGAAGATAAAAGCACATTCCTGCTACACATACGGTGTGCTGCGGGAGGAGGTCCAGGAGCATATTCTGGACAAGCTTCAGCTTCTTCTGGATCGGAAACTGGTGAAGGGAATCTATGAGAACGGCACCGAGTACACGGCCGTGGCGCTGGTGCTGAACCTGAAAAAAGAGATTCTGCGGATGCTGCAGAAGTTTGACTTTACCAGAAAAAATCCCAAGGTTATATACATCCATACTTCGGATGCGGCCATATCCCTGGAGGACAGTATTCTGGCGGCTTTTCTGAATCTGGCCGGTTTTGATTTTGTCTTCTATGTACCCACAGGATACCAGTGTGTGGAACCATATCTGAACAGCAGGAATATGGAGGAGCACCAGATCGGGGAATATGTCTATGATCTGAGAGTTCCCGATTTTGACACCACATCAACAAAACCGCGCCGTTCCTGGCGTGAGATATTTAAGAGAGGAGACTAAAGAATGGGATTGGATTTCACGAAGACGGCACAGCCCCCAGAGGTAGTGACCATGCCGGACACAAAGAATGAAATTATGGTGGTGGAGAACTATGATATAGTGGCGGACAGGCAGGAGATGAACGCCCAGCTGACAAATTCCGCCGAGGTGGATGCCCTGGTGAGCACCATTGAGATTGACAATCTGGACACCATTGTAACTTTTGGGGCGGAGGCGGCGGAGGGCATCTCCAGGGCATCGGATGTGGTGCTGAACAGTATGGATATGTCCCAGCTGGACGAGTCCAGTCAGATGCTCAGCACTCTGGCAAAGATTATGGAGAAATTTGACATCGACGAGATCCGGGAGAACCCCAGCCTGTTCGGCAAGCTCTTTGGCAATCTCAGGAAGCAGCTGGACAAGATTTTGAACAAATACCACACCATGGGGGAGGAAGTGGACAAGATCTATGTGCAGCTGAAGCAGTATGAGAATGAGATCCGGCAGTCCAACCGGAAGCTGGATGAACTTTTTGACGCAAATGTGGAATACTATCATCAGCTGGTGAAATATATCCTGGCAGGAGAGCAGGGATGCCGGGAACTGGAAGAGTACATTGCCAAAAGGCAGAAGGACATGGAGCTCACAGGGGACAACTCCATACAGTTTGAGCTTCAGAGCCTGCAGCAGGCCCTGATGATGCTGGAGCAGAGGACCCAGGATCTGCGCACCGCCGAGAGTGTGGCCATGCAGTCCGTGCCCATGATCAAGACCATGGAATTCAGCAATATGAACCTGGTCCGGAAGATCAACTCAGCATTTATCATCACACTTCCCGTGTTCAAGCAGGCTCTGGCCCAGGCCATTATGCTCAAGCGCCAGAGGATCCAGGCGGAGGCAATGTCCGCGCTGGATGAGAAGACAAATGAAATGCTGATTAAAAACGCCCGTAATACGGTGGAACAGTCCAAGATGACGGCGAAGCTGGCCTCAGGAAGCTCCATCAAGATAGAGACCCTGGAGACCACCTGGAAGACCATTGTAAACGGCATTGACGAGACCCACCAGATTCAGGACAGGGCCAGGAAGCAGCGGGTGGAGGACCAGGCTAGGCTGGAGCGCATCAAGACAGAATTCAACCAGAAATACCATATGCCGGATGCAAAATAGCCCCGATAACTTGTGAGAACTGTCAACTTTTTCATATATCAAGGAGGACAAAGATATGCCAATCAATTTATCCAAAGGACAGAAGGTGGACTTGACCAAGGGGAATCCCGGGCTGAAGAAGATCCTGGTGGGGCTTGGCTGGGATGTGAATTCTTTTGATTCAGGAGCGGACTTTGACCTGGACGCGGCGGCTTTTATGACGGGTGACAACGGCAGGTGCCCCACGGAGAAGGAATTTATCTTCTATGGCAACCTGGAGCACGCCAGCGGGGCTCTGAAGCACATGGGGGACAACCTCACTGGATCAGGGGACGGGGATGACGAGCAGATCGAGGTGGACCTGAGCAAGCTTCCCGCCAACATCTCCAAGGTGGCCTTCACCGTGACCATCTATGACGCGGACATAAGGCGCCAGAATTTCGGACAGGTTTCCAATGCGTTTATCCGGATTGTGGACGAGGTAACAGGGCAGGAGCTGATCCGCTATGACCTGGGGGAGGATTTCTCCATAGAGACGGCCATTGTGGTGGGGGAACTGTACAAGCACAACGGAGAGTGGAAGTTCAACGCCATCGGCAGCGGTTTCCAGGGCGGTCTGGCGGCACTCTGCGCTCATTATGGCATTGAAGTAGCGTAAAAATCAGAAGTATGTAAACTGCTGGCTGTTTTCCGCAGCCGGCAGCAGAATTTCAGACAGGAGAAATGAGATTATGTCAGTTTCTTTAAAAAAGGGTCAGAAGGTAAGTTTGACAAAAGGAAATCCCGGGCTGAGCAAAGTGACCGTGGGGCTTGGGTGGGATGTGAACCAATTTGACACAGGGGGAGATTTTGATCTGGACGCAGCGGCGTTTCTGCTTACGGACAGCGGCAAGGTGTCAGGGCAGAATGATTTTGTATTTTACGGCAACCTGGAACATCCCTCCGGCAGCGTGAAGCACATGGGGGACAACCTCACCGGCGCAGGAGAGGGGGATGACGAGCAGATCAGCGTTGACCTGTCCCTGGTGCCTGCCAACATCACCAGGATCGCTTTCACCGTGACCATCTACGAGCCTGAGCAGAGACGTCAGAACTTCGGTCAGGTGAACAACGCTTTTATCCGCATCTACAATGAGGTCAACGGAGAGGAACTTCTGCGCTATGACCTGGGAGAAGACTTTTCCATTGAGACGGCTGCGGTCTTCGGCGAGCTGTATAAAAACGGCGGCGAGTGGAAATTTAATGCCATCGGAAGCGGCTACCAGGGGGGCCTGGCGGCACTCTGCGCCAACTTCGGCATCAACGTAGACGATTAGAGAAACAGTCTGGGCACTGGAATAAAAATAGGAGGCAGCATTTATGGCAATCAGTCTGCAAAAGGGACAAAAAGTAAGCCTTAAAAAGGAATCCTCCCGGAGCTTGGGGGAGATACTTGTGAATTTGAACTGGAATGCCGGAAAAAAAGGCTTTCTGGCAGGACTTCTGGGCGGAGGCGGCGGGATCGATTTGGATCTGGGATGCCTGTTTGAGCTGAAGGACGGCAGAAAAGGGGCGGTGCAGGCCCTTGGGAATTCTTTCGGTTCCCTGCAGTACCCTCCCTACATTGCTCTGGACGGGGATGACAGAACCGGCGCTGCGGCTGCAGGAGAGAATCTGCGCATCAACGGGGATCATATCAAGGAACTGAAAAGAATTCTTGTGTACACCTTCATTTACGAAGGGATCGCCAACTGGAAGCAGGCCGACGCCGTGGTGACAATCAAATATCCCGGCGCGGAGGACATTATCGTGCGCATGGACGAGTTTAATTCCTCAGACGGCATGTGCGGCCTGGTGCTGTTTGAGAACAGCAATGATGAAACTTTCAGCGTGGAGAAGCTTATCCGCTTCTTCCCGGGACACATGGAGCTGGATCGGGCTTTTGGATGGGGCATGAACTGGAAACCAGGACGGAAGTAATTCCAAAGGCACACAGGGAGGTATAATATGTCAGTTAGTCTGCAGAAAGGACAGAAAGTCAGTCTGTCAAAGGACAATGCTGGGCTCTCCAAAGTGATTGTGGGCCTGGGATGGGACGAGGTCAAGAGAAAGACGGGGTTTTTTGCCCCCAGGCCCCAGCCCATAGACTGTGACGCGTCGGCGCTGGCGCTGGTGAACGGAAAACTGATCCGCAAAGAGGACGTGGTATTCTTCGGCAATCTGCGCCATCCCACAGGAACCATTGAGCATATGGGGGACAACCTGACCGGAGCCGGAGAGGGAGATGACGAGCAAATCGTGGTGGACCTGGCCAGGATTCCGGCTGAATATGACAAGGTGGTCCTGGTGGTGAACATTTATCAGGCGGTGCAGAGAAAACAGCACTTTGGGCTGATCGAGAATGCCTTTATCCGCCTGGTGAATGGGGCCACTCAGACGGAAATGTGCAGGTACAGCCTTACCGACAATTACACCGGAATGACATCCATGATATTCGGCGAGATCTACCGCCGGAACGGGGAGTGGAAGTTCAACGCCATCGGCCAGGGCACCACTGACCCGGGTCTGGGTGAGCTGATCGGGAGATATATGTGACAGATTCTGGGGATGTCTTTGCAGAATCAATTACAAAAGACAGGTTTAGGCTGAGTTCCGCTTCAAGCGGGCATGTCCGCAGGGGCGGGCAGGGAGGAAAAAGATGAGATTTCAAGGACTTTCGGACCAGGAGGTAGAAAAGTCTCGGGAGCAGTATGGATCCAATGCCATACCCGAGTCTGAACCCACCACCTTCTGGGAGGCATTTAAGGAGACTTTCGGCGATCCCATGATCAGGATACTTCTGGTTATCGCAGGTATCATGATCGCCATGTGGATTATGGGGTATGCTGACGTATATGAGCCTGCGGGCACCATTGTGGCGGTGCTGATTGTGGCTTTTGTGTCTGCCAAAACCAGCGTGGCCAGTGATACAAAGTACCGGGAGCTGAAGGACAGCACCAAAAAGGACACCTGTAAGGTGTATCGAAACGGCATGGTCGCGGTAATTGATGTGGACGATGTGGTTGTGGGAGACAGTGTGCTGCTCCAGTCCGGCGACAAGATTCCGGCGGACGGAATTCTGGTGGATGGCGACATCCGGGTGGACAATTCTGCCTTGAACGGTGAGGCGGAGGAATGCAAGAAAAATGCGCCCCAGGGCCATGTGGAGCTGCCGGAGGAGATCACCGGCGACACTTTTGTGGATCAGTATTCCCTGTTCAGAGGGGCTGTGGTCTTTGACGGCGAAGGCATTCTCGACGTGCGCAGGGTGGGCCTGAAGACCATGATGGGCAAGATGGCCGAGGAGATGCAGGAGAACGAACCGGACTCCCCTCTGAAGGTCAAGCTGGCCAGGCTGGCAAAGCAGATCTCCACTTTCGGCTATATTGGGGCCGTGGTGATTGCGGTTCTCTATATGATATTTTTTATCACCAAGGCAGGAGGGGTTTCCGCATACCTGGCCACTGGATGGTCCAATGTCCTGCAGGAAGTGGTGAGAGCGATTTCCCTGGCCATTGTAATCATTGTGTGCGCCGTCCCTGAGGGGCTGCCCCTGATGATTTCCCTGGTGCTGATGCAGAATACCAGTAAGATGCTGGATCACAATGTGCTGGTGCGAAAGGCTGAGGGTATTGAGACAGCCGGTTCCCTGAACATTCTGTTCAGCGATAAGACGGGCACCATCACCAAGGGCATGCTTGAGGTGGTGGAGTTCTTCACCGCCCAGGGAGAGACCATTCCCCTGGATCAGCTGAAGAGCCATGGGAAGGTCAAGGGCCTTATTGACCTTGCCATAGGAAAAAATACCTCCTCTATGTTTGACGGCTCCCACAAGGTCATCGGTGGAAATGCCACGGACCAGGCCCTGATGAAATTCATCGGTGAAGAGACCTTCAACCTGCTGAAGGAGAATAAGGAGTGCGAGGCCGGCCAGTTCCAGGGCTTTAACTCGGCAAATAAGTTCAGCCAGGTGCATATCCCCGGCATGGGCAGAACCTTCTACAAGGGCGCCCCGGAGAGACTTCTGGCAGTTGCCACAAAAGCACTGGACAAGGACGGAAACGAGACCGCTTTGGACTTTGACGAAGTGAATGAGAAAATCAACGAACTGGCCTCCAGAGCCATGCGTGTGCTGGCCTTTGGCTATTCCCAGAAGGAGCTTGTGGAAAACAAGATCAACGGGGACACGGTGCTTATCGGTCTGGTGGCCATTCGGGATGATGTAAGACCTGAGGCAAAAGACGCCATCCAGCAGGTACAGGAAGCGGGCATCCAGGTTGTCATGATCACCGGCGACAGGCTTGAGACAGCGGTTTCCATTGCGGAGGACGCAGGTCTCATCAGAGAAGATTCTGACAAGGCGCTCACATCCGCGGAGCTGAACAAGATGAGCGACGAGGAAGTGAAGGCTATTATGAAAGATATCCGGGTTATCGCCAGGGCCCTTCCCACGGACAAATCCCGCATGGTCAAGCTCTGCCAGGAGATGAATCTGGTGGTGGGCATGACGGGGGACGGCGTGAACGACTCCCCGGCGTTAAAGCGTGCGGATGTGGGATTTGCCATGGGAAGCGGCACGGAGGCTGCCAAGGAGGCCGGCAAGATTGTGGTGCTGGACGACAATTTCAGATCTATCCGGGACGCCATCTGGTACGGCAGGACTATTTACCACAATATCCTGAAATTCTGCAAGTTCCAGCTGGTGATCAATGTGGCGGCCGTGGTGGTCAGCGCCATAGCGCCCTTCTTTGGGGTGGATGAACCGCTGAAGGTTACGCACCTGTTGTTTGTGAATCTGGTCATGGATGGCCTGGGGGCCATTATGCTGGGCAACGAACCGGCGCTGGAAAAATATATGAGGGAAAAGCCCAGAAGAAGGGACGAGAGCATTATCAGCAGGAAGATGATGGCTCAGATCCTGACCATGGGGGTATGGCTTACTTTTATCAGTTTTGTTTACCTGAAAGTTCCCTTCTTTGTAAACCTTTTTGATACAACAGAGCAGCATTTGACAGGATATTTCGTGCTGTTTATCGTAAGTGCACTGTTTAATGGATTTAATGTGAGGGATGACGGATTTGGCATTTTCAAGGGACTCAATGAGAACACAGGATTCCTGAAGGTGTTCGCCATTATTGTCCTGGTGCAGGCGGCCATTGTGAATGCGGCATTGATTCCAGGCTCCGTGTTTACCTGGATCGGTAATATGTTCAGCTGTGTACCCTTCGGCATCACGGGCTGGATTGTTGTAGTGCTCCTGGCTGTGACCATGATCCCTGTGGACTTGATCCGCAAGTGTGTTGTGGGCAGGGAGTAGGATCCAGGCACTTCCTCAAAAACAGAATTTCTGCGGATCCTTCCCTGGGCTGACATCAGGGGGAATACAGCATAGGAACATGCGAAAGGCACATGGCCTGCTCTGGGGCACCATGTGCCTTTTGGCTAAAATTGCCTAATCTCCAGCTGTTCCAACAGGAGTTGATGATTCTGTTGGAACAGGCCCATTCCTTCAATCAGGCAGGAATTGGAGGGGCTATCAGGTCTTTGGGAAGTTGTTTCACAGAATGGAGGCAGGAAAATATGAATCACAGAGTAAAGACTTATTGGGGCAGGTTAGTGTACAGGTCAGCCGGTATTCTGGCATGCGTGGCACTGACAGGATGCGGCACCGTGGGGGATGCACCCGGGGATGATACTTCACAGTACTATGGGGGAGTGGAGGCCCGGGACATGGGACAGACAGGAACTCAGGGAGACGGGGAGCCCGGGACGGGAAATGGCTTCCAGGGAGCGGAAAGCGGTGCTCAGACCCAGGGAACGGAAAGCGGTGCTCAGATCCAGGGAGCGGGAAGCGGAGTCCAGACCCAGGGAACCGAAGCGGGGAGCGGGGACCAGAGTCAGGGAATCGGACCGGGGCAGGAAGACGGGTATCCAAGGGGAAACAAGATCGAGAACCAGTCTTTTCAGGTAGAACTGCGCCCCTTAGGGCAGGTAACATTTGCCTCCTATAAGCCGGACACCTCGGAAAATCCTCTGGCCGATGTGGTCTTTTTAATTGAAAAGGAAGGAGAAATCTTGTTACAGCTTCCAGGAACAGGGGAGGGAAATATAGGATATGAGCTTTTTGCGCAGGTGGATGCGGTGTCTTTTGTGGACTATAACAATGATGGTTATGATGATATTATTATAATTCTTCAGTACTATTTTGGGGCAGGCCCCCAGGCGGGACAGCCCCATTCTGTGCTTCGCTATTACACAGGCAGCGCCCAGGGCAGCTTCCTCTATGAGGCGCAGATGTCTGATGACGCGATGATGGCTCTTACGGAGCTCACGGTAAAAACGGCGAAGGATTTTATTATGGTAAAATCCAGCGACACAGCGGAGGATGGGGGACAGGCAACAGAAAATGATCTGGAACTCTGGCAGCAGGCCTATCTTACTTATCTGGAAACTGAGTCCCACGAGGATGAACAGCAGGGATATACTCTGATTGGCATGAGCAGCGACGGGATCCCCCAGCTGGTGGAGGTGGGGGCGGACGAGGCCACTGGCTGCAGGATTGTCTTTTATTCCGGTGGTAAAGCCCAGGTGTTCCAGCTGAACCGGCTGTATTTTTCCTATATTCCCTCCGGCAACCTTCTGTGCAACTCGGAAGGGAATATGGATTATTATTATGACCTGGTATATAAATACAGCAATGGGGAAATAGAAAGGATAGCAGAGGGGTGGTACGGAGCAGAAGACAACAGCCAGGTGGAGTATGACGAGAATGGCGACCCTATATATCTCTATAAATGGAATGGTGTGGAGGTGGATAAGGAGCAGTATGGTCAGGAACTTGGCAAAGTATATGACGTTTTCCAGGCCGTCAGCTATAGTTATGACAATCTGTATTCTCTCCAGGAGGTAAAGGAAGCAGTGAAAGGGTATCGGTAAAATTTTTATTTTTCTGCAACGAAAGCTCCTTTTTTGTCGACTGTCAGTATGAGAACTATGAGAAACGGAAGGAGGTCCGTGTCATGGAGGATGAGAGGATCATAGACCTGTACTGGCAGCGGAAGGAAGAGGCAGTTCATGAGACAGAAAGAAAGTTTGGGCATTATCTCACAAAGATCGCCTATAATATTCTCGCCGACTGGGAAGACAGCGCGGAATCGGTGAATGATGTATATCTGGCAGCGTGGAATTCCATTCCGCCCCAGCGGCCGGTCTGCCTCTCCGCCTATCTGGGGCAGATCACAAGGCGTATCTCCATAGACATCTATAGAAAAAGGAAGCGCATGAAACGACCCAGGACAGAGTATGCGGTCTCCCTTTCCGAGTTGGAGGACTGCCTGTCGGCCGGGGACACCACCCAGCAGCACGTGGATCTGCATTTGCTGGCAAAGGCAGTCAATGATTATCTGCGGACACTCTCTGTGGAAGCCAGAGACCTTTTTATCGGGCGGTATTATTTTGCAGATTCGGTCCGGAACGCCGCAGAGTATTGCGGCATGAGCGAGTCGAAGGCAAAGAGCATGCTTTACCGCACACGGCAGGGACTGAAGAAACACCTGGAAAAGGAGGGGTTTTATGAAGAGTGAAGATTTGAGCGATGCACTGGATTTGCTGGATGAGGACATGATCCTGCACACGGACATTGTCAGGAGAAAGGGAGGGGAGGCTTGTGGCTTCAGAAGATTACGCTGGAAGCGGTGGTGTGCCGGGGCGGCATGCCTGTGTCTGGCGGGAACGGCAGCCTATCTGGCCAGAGAGAATTTACTGTTCTTTATCCACCCTCAGGAAGAGGGGCAGGAGATTGCGGAGTCCTCAGCTCTGGAGAGCAGTCAGACAGGTGGTTCCACCCAGGGAACTCCGGAGTCCTCAGTCCCGGAAAACAGCCCGGAAGACAGTCCGGAAAACAACTCCTCCCAGGAAACTTTGGAGTCATCAGCTCAGGATGACAGCCAGGGAACTCCAGAGTCGTCAGTTCTGGAGGACAATCAGGAAAGTGCTGTATCCCAGGAGATACAGGAAGCTTCAGATCCAAATTATCGCCAGGAAGCTGCGTCCCGTGATGTGGGGCAGGAGAAATTTGTCCCTGTTTACACTCTGCTGGCACAGAAAAGCCTGACCCAGGAGGAAATGGCAGCACAGTCTGTGCAGGTGTCCCTGGGGGAGTACACGGGTATTTATGAGAAGGTTTCCTCTGCAGAGGGCCGGGTTCTGGCTGAGAGTATGGGGGCGGAGACCGGCTGGGCCACAGGATGGCATTATGTGTCAGGGCATGGGGATCTTCAGTATCTGATTCGGGAGGAAGACCAGGATTATTCTCTGTGGAAATTTCTCTGTTTTGACAGCGGAGAATATCCCTATGGTGATGTGCTCCGTCTGGTGTATGGGATTGATTCCGGGGAGGCGCTGACCCAGGTGAAGATTATGCCTGCCACCATGGACAATACCGACGGTGGGAAAAAGGTCCAGAAGGAAGTGGGAACCCATATGGTCACGGATCCACAGGCGATGGAAACTTTGTACCAGGCGCTGGCTTCCATGACCTGTTATGGAAGAGGACGGTGGGATCTGGTGGACTATGGCGGCGTAGAGGCAGCGGCGGACAGGGAGACAGGGGACCATGAGGCGGTAAGGCTTGGGCGATATCTGTCTTTTACCACGGCCTGGGGAAATGAGATTGACGGTTTGAAATACACTGCTGTCTCGAATATGTTCTACGAGTATAACGGCATTGCCTACAGTTCCCTGGAAGGGCAGCAGGCTCAGGATGTGTGGGAAATTCTGGGTATCACAGGGCCGTCGGAGGAAGAGGAACAGGAGGTCGGGGAGACGCTGCTTCTGGAGGCGGATAACCGGGAAGCCGGACTGGATTACGTGAATCAGCTTCAGGAGCGGGTCAGCCAGGCTATGATAGACCATGAGCTGCCTTTTGTGGTGGTATCCTCTGTCTATGAGCAGCCCTACCCCAGACTTCACCTGTTGGTGACTTCCCGGGAAGAGGAAGATCTGGAGAAACTGAGGGCATTTGACACTCTGGGAGGTGTGATGGAAATAGAATATGTCTCCGGAGGCGGAGTCCTGGAGTAGAACCGGAAAAAGAGTTGGAACAAACAGGCCGGGCGGCTGAGGCTGCCCGGCCTGTGTAGTGGAAGAGGGTGTTGAGGATGCCTGCCCCTGCCTTGCCTCCTTCCTCCGCCTTGCAGACTGAAAATTTATCCTTCGCGAAACATAGTGGTAATTGTTGTGGATTATACTAGTCCCGGGAAGGCAGGAAGGAAAGGCAGCATTTCTGGGGCCGGCCGGGAATCAGGCTGGTACCGTCGGAATATCCTTCCTCCCTTCCCTCCAGTTCCCGGATCAGGATCTGGCGCAGGTAAGCGATCCGCTCCTGGCATTCAGGGTCCCTGGAAGCATCGTGGAGCTCCTGAGGATCCCTGTCCAGGCGGAAATACTGTTCCCGCCCGGACTGCATAAACCAGCAGTATTTATCCTGGCCGGTGACAATGTAATGGTTCCCCAGGTCTCCCCCGCTGTGTTCTCCGTGCAGGTATTCCCGTCCCTGGTCGTGGAGCATGGAGAGGCCGTCGATTCCTTCCGGCGGCGTTTCTCCGGCCAGCTCCACCAAGGTGGGCAGCACATCCCGAAGTTCCACAAGCTGATCCGAGACAGTACCCGGACGGATGCCGGGAGCGTTGTTGATGATCATGGGAATGTGGATGCTTCCCTGGTAAGGCCTGGTCTTGCGGAAGGTGTGGTGATCCCCTAAAAGCTCTCCGTGGTCGGAGGTGAAAAGTACCACCGTGTCCTGGGCGCAGCTGTCATCTCTAAGGGCATCCAGCAGGCGCCCTATCTGGTTGTCCAGGTGGCTGATGCAGGCGTAATAGCCGATTCGAGCCTGGCGCATCAGCTCCGGATCGCAGGATCCCGTGTCAGAATCCGTCAGCCTTCCCATGCGCTCAAGCCTTCCCTTGTCCGCCCAGTCTCCCACAGGGATGGGGGACAGTTCCCGATCCTGGTAGAGACGGAAAAAGTATTCAGGCGCGTCCAGGGGCGGGTGGGGTCTCAGGTAGGAGGCCATCAGGAAGAAGGGCTTGGAGCGGTCCCGGCGGCGCAGGAAGTCAATGGAACGATCCGTGACCCAGTTGGTGGGGTGCAGTCTTTCCTCATACATCCAGGGGCGGGCGGTAAAGGAGTTGCACTCCAGTCCCTGGTCCGTCACATCCCGGTCAATGCCCAGCTGTGTTTTCAGCCAGTAGAAATAGTCGTCGGCCACCCTCTGGTTCTCCGCGTAGGGAACAGTTCCGTTTCTGTAGGCGTGGAGGTAGCCGTCATGGAGCTCCACATGGTGGAAGCCCATAAGATTGCGCAGGGGATGGACATGCATTTTTCCTACGCATTGGGTGTAGTACCCTGCTTTGGCCAACTCTCCCGCCATGGTGACAGGATAGTTCCAGGGCACTCTGTCCTGATAGCCTACACGTCCATGGTGTTTTGCCTCCAGTCCGGTATGGAGGGCGCACCGGGCAGGGATACAGCTGGGACATGCGGTGTAGGCATTGGTGAAACGCATGCCCCTGGAGGCAAGGTGGTCCAGATATGGGGTCTTCACGTCGGGATGTCCCGCCACCCCCATGCAGTCCCCTCTCATCTGGTCGGTCATGATGAGCAGGATGTTTGGCTGTCTGTGTTTTTCGCTCATAGAGATCCTCCTGTGATCCAATGAAATTACAGCAGGGTTTTCAGTATCGCTGTTCATACAAAAACAGGGGGCTTGGAATTTTGCCCCCATTTTTTTACTTTCCATTACCATCCTATCACATACCACAGAGCAAAGCAATGAAAATTATTCTATATCTGCATTATTGAGAAACTATTCCTTCCTTAAAATAGCTTGCATTTTTCCCTGCCATAGTCCATAATAAAAATGTTGCGGGGAAATCGTAATAAAAACGGCGGTCTGTGTGTTTACGGGCAGGTTTTGGGGCAAACACTGCCAGGGGGATCAGCGATACCAGGGCAGCAAAGAAGGAGGCAGCCAGATAGTCAGGATACAAAGGGGGTAATATGAAAAGAGAAAAATTCGGATCGCGTCTTGGTTTCATTCTGGTCTCGGCGGGATGTGCCATAGGCATCGGCAATGTGTGGAAATTTCCCTATATCTGCGGAGAGTATGGGGGGGCTGCTTTTATCCTGATCTATCTGGCATTCCTGCTGATTCTGGGAATACCGGTACTGGTCTGCGAGTTTGCGGTGGGCAGGGGGAGCAGGAAGAGCGCGGCTCTTTGCTTTGAGGCTCTGGTTCCCTCCTCTTCCAGGTGGCGAAAACTGAAATACATAGGGATTTTCGGGTGTTATCTGCTCATGATGTTCTATACCATGGTTGGAGGATGGATGCTGTATTACTGCTACAGGAGTCTTCGGGGTGAGTTCTCCGGGGCTTCCCAGGAGCAGGTGGCAGAGGCTTTCGGAGGAATGCTTGTGGATCTTCCAACTATGACTTTCTGGACCATACTGGTGTGTGTGATTGGTTTTGCGGTCTGCCTTTTCGGCCTGAAATCCGGTGTGGAGCGGATCACCAAGGTTATGATGGGGGCGCTTCTGGTGATTATGCTGGTGCTGGCGGTACACTCGGTGTTCCTGGATGGAGCAGGGGAAGGTATCCGGTTTTACCTGGTTCCGGACTTTGACAGGATGGCGGAGAGCGGTATCGGCGCGGTGGTCTTTGCGGCGCTGAGCCAGGCCTTTTTTACACTGTCCCTGGGTATCGGCGCCATGTTGATCTTTGGCAGCTACATGGACCGTTCCCGCAGTCTTGCCGGGGAGGCGGTGAGTATCACGGGCCTGGACACTTTTGTGGCGCTGATGGCAGGCTTTATCGTTATTCCGGCCTGTTTTGCCTATGGGATTGAGCCGGGAGCGGGACCCAGCCTGGTGTTTATCACCCTGCCCAATATCTTTGCCCAGATGCCGGGGGGATTTCTGTGGAGTGCGCTGTTCTTCCTGTTTCTCTCTTTTGCGGCGCTCTCCACCATCATTGCGGTGTATGAAAATATCATTGCCTTTGACATGGATCTCTTTGGGTGGTCCAGGAAAAAGAGCGTGCTGGTGAGCGCGCTGCTGCTGACTGTGCTGAGCATGCCGGCAGTGCTGGGATTCAATGTGCTGTCCATGGTACAGCCCTTAGGGGAGAACAGCACCATCATGGATCTGGAAGATTTTATTGTGTCCAACAACCTGCTTCCTCTGGGCAGCCTGGGCTATGTGCTGTTCTGTACCCGGAAGAGCGGCTGGGGATGGAACGCTTTCCTGGAGGAGGCCAACGCAGGGAAGGGAATTCGTTTTCCCAAGGGACTCAAAGTCTACATGTCCTACGGGATTCCGGCCATCATTATCCTGATCTATCTCCAGGGATATTATGACAAGTTCCGGCAGGAGAGCCCTCTGGTGCTGGGAGGCTGGATGGCAGTGGCAGGGGCGTTGCTGCTTTTTGTGCTCTGGTGTGCATGGGACGGCAGAAAAAGGGCGTAAGTGGGAGTTTTTTTGGCATAATTTGACAGCGAAACAATTGAAAAACGAGATTTCTGATGGTAAAATCACATTGGGACATAAGCTGGAAGGGGGAGGCACATGAAAATACTGGTCATAGGAGGAAGCTATTTTCTGGGCAGGGTGTTTGTGATGCAGGCCGCAGGCGTCCATGAGATCACTCTGGTAAATCGGGGAACATACTCCATGGAAGAATGGGGCGTGAGACAAATCAGGGGTGACAGAAGGGATAAGGCGCTCTGGCAGGGATGCAGCGGGGACTATGATGTCATTGTGGATTTCTGTGCCTACGAGAAAGGGGATATCGCCGGGGTGCTGCACAATATCCGGGCCCATGCAGGGCAGTATCTTCTGATCAGCACGGTGGATGTGTATGCCCGGGGGACTGAGGGGATAAAGGGAGAGGACGCGCCTCTTGAGACAAGGGTTTTTCCGGGGGAGGCGGGAGCCTATATCGCGGGGAAGGCGGCCTTGGAGGAGGAGCTCTGGGAGGAATGTGCCAGAATGGGGATGGAAGGCACTGTGCTCAGGCCTGCCATTCTGTATGGCCCTTATAACTACGCTCCCAGGGAGTCTGCTTTCATCCAGAAAATGGTCCGGGACCGGGTGCTGCCCCATGTGTCCGGCGCCGACGGCAGATTCCAGTTTGTCTACGTGAAGGATGCGGCGGAAGCTGCCGTGAAATGCCTGCAAAATGAGAAGGCTTACGGAGAGGCCTTTAATCTTTGTCAGGATGAAGTCCTCACCTATGATTCTTTTTATGAGGGCTTGAAGGGGGCGGCGGACTTGGAGACGGAGGAGGTGCTGCTGTCTCCTCAGGAGGCGGACAGACAGGGGCTCCTGCCTTTTCCGGCCTCTCTTGCAGAGTCGGAGCTGTGCTCCAACGAGAAGAGCAGGCGGGAACTGGGAATGGCATACCTGAGCTTTCAGGAGGGAATGGCCAGGACATACAGGGCGTTTAAGGCGGTGTACGGCCTGTGAGTTCAGGCCGGGCCTGTGAGTTCAGGCCGGGGCTTTGAATGCAGGTTGGGGCTTTGAGTTCGGACTGGGCTTGTGGGATGGGCGGCCCTGTGAGTTTTGCCCTATGGTTTTGAGGCTGCCGGATGGGATTCGGAAGGACAAAGGAGGAAGAAGGCAATGACCAACGGAGAGGGAGGCGGCAGGGAGAAGAAGGGATGGCGGCAGCAGGTATTGCCGGGTTTTCTGGTTCTGGCTATGGCCATCACTTTTTTCTTTGTGCTGGACCGTTTCGACGATCTTTGCGGAAAGATCGGCAGCATGGTTTCCGTTCTGCTGCCATTTATTTACGGCGGAGTGATGGCATACATGCTCCGAATGCCCTGCAATTTTTTTGAGAAGTACCTGAACAGGTGGCTTCCGGGAAAACTGCGCAGACAGGCGGGAGCCCTGGCGGTGCTGCTGAGCCTCTGCAGCGCATTTCTGGTGCTGTATCTTCTGGTGAGCATGGTGGTGCCCCAGATGGCGGCCAGTATTTCTTCCGTGGTGGCGGCTCTTCCCGGTGCGGCAGCCCGGGCTTCGGAGTGGGTGGAGACACAGCTTGCGGACAATATTGTGCTGGAAAATTATGTTCAGACCGCCATGGATGCAGTGAACCAGAGGCTTCAGAACTGGGCCCAGAGTGATCTGCTTCCCATGCTGACCAATATGGTGGACGGGTTTGCCAGCACGGTGACAACGGTTGTCACCACACTGTTTAACCTGTTTATAGGTGTCATTGTTTGCATTTACATGCTGCTTTCCCGGAAACTTTTTGCCAGACAGGCCAGGGCGGTGGTGTACAGTGTGTTAAAGCCCAGATGGGCGGATTATCTGTTGGAAGAGGTCAGCTATGCGGACAGGATGTTTGTGGGATTTTTCTCCGGGAAAATCCTGGACAGCGCTATCATTGGGGTTTTGTGCTATGTCTGTTCCCTGATCCTGGATTTTCCCAACGCCATGCTTGTGAGCGTGATTGTGGGCGTGACCAATATCATTCCTTATTTTGGGCCCTATATCGGGGCCGTGCCCTCGGCACTGCTGATCCTCATTGTGGATCCCATGAAATGTTTGTGGTTCATTGTGTTTGTGGTTATTCTGCAGCAGTTTGACGGCAATATCCTGGGGCCTCGCCTTCTGGCCAACAGTACGGGGCTGTCCGGGTTCTGGGTTCTGTTCTCCGTGACTGTCTTCAGCGGTCTGTTCGGATTTGCAGGAATTCTCATGGGGGTTCCGGTCTTTGCAGTGATCTATGATCTTGTGAGAAAGCTGGTGGTGCTGGGGCTGAGACGGAACCAGAAGCTGGAGGTGCTGCAGGCAGACAACGACGGTGCCCGGGACAGAGTCGCAGTGGAAGGAAAGAGTATCAGAGGCAGGAAAGACGCTCAGAATCAGAATGGACACAGGCAGGACAAGGGGGCGAGGAAAAAATAGGAGAAGTATTCCATAAAAGGTCTTGACACAGATACCTGATTTGATTTAATATGCCATAAGAGTTGTCCAAATGGCGACAGACCGGGCGCATAAATGTGTGGAGAAGACAGGATATTTGACAGGAGTAAAGGATTGTGCAGAGCGTATGCACTGCCGCAGGGATGCCCGGACGGTGTCGCGGCGATGGAAGAGGAGGGTTAGCATAGTGCAGACAAGGAATAATATGGATTATATCTACCTGAACGGAACGGAACAGGTGCTTATAGAATCGGAACAGGCTCAGGCGCGCAGTGAAGTGATCGGGCAGTATAAGCAGTGCCGCAAGGATAAGAAGATGACCCAGACGGAACTGGCGCGCCGGACAGGGATATCGCAGCCCAATATCAATCGTTTTGAGAGCGGAAATTATAACCCGTCCCTGGAGATGCTGGTGAAAGTTGCACTGGCACTGGATATGGAACTGAGCATTCAACTGAAGGAGAGGGACAAAGCCGCCGAAATGTGAAAATGCTCTTCCCGGCGTGGTCGTCGCGGACCGCGCCGGGATTTTGTATATTTTGATGTATTTTTTGTCAAATTTGACAGTATTTTAAGAGGAATGATCTGAGTTTCAAGCTTGTGCCATGGGCGTTGTTGTGGTAAAATAAAAGTATATCTTTGCTCTGCCGACAGTTTATTTCGACATTAATTTTTCTTAAAAAATTGGACAGGCAGGCAGTTCTGGGATAAAATGAATGTTAGAACAGCATGAGGAAGCGATACTCTGACATTTTCTAAGCAAAAAGGAGAGGAATTTTTTTATGAAAAGGAAAGTATTGGCAGCAATGGTGATTGCGGCGAGCCTTTTAGTAGGTTGTGGCACGGAGGGAGAGGCTCCTGCTACAAATCCGCAGGTTGTCACCCCGGTGCAGATGGGAGAGGGTTCCACAGCCCCTGAGGCCACGGGAGAGGGGAGCACGGCTCCGGAGGCCACACCCGAAACACAGGAGCCGGTGGGGGCGGATGGAAAAATGTCAAACGGCGAGAACCATCCCATTACATCCAGGGCAGTGGTGGAAGGTAAGATGCAGAGTTATCTGACCGGTGAGTGGAAGGATGCCAGCGTAGTTCAGAGAAGGAATATGGCGGTGATGATGCCCAATAACAAGGCGGCCCTGCCTCATTACGGCATCTCTCATGCGAGCATGTATTACGAGGCGCCGGTGGAAGGGGCTATTACTCGACTTATGTGCTTCTTTGAGGATTATGATGATCTTGACAGAATCGGACCTGTCCGCAGCAGTCGTGACTACTATGTGTATGAGGCCATGGCCTATGACTCCATCTACTGCAACTGGGGTCTTGCCATTCCCTATGTGGGACCTGTGATCAACACAGACAGGATTGACAATGTCAGCCAGGCTCTGAAGGGGATTGATGTGGCGGCTCCGGAGGCTTTCGACAGAGTCAGCAGGCCTGGATACAAGGATGAGTACAGGGGATATATGTTTACGGAAGGCTATACCAAGGCTGTGGAGCGGCTTGGCTATGCTAAGGAGTATACGGACCGTTTTGTGCAGGCCTTTACCTTCGCGGATGACGGTTATACTGCTACTTATGATTCCTATCCCAGTGCCACCAAGGTATACCCCGGCGGAACCAAATCCAACGCCGGCGGCTATGGGGAGGCGAAGCCCTGCTTTGAGTACAACCCGGAGGATGGACTGTATTACCGTACTCAGTACGGCAGCGAGCTGAAGGATGAGCAGAACGGCGAGCAGGTGGCGGTGTCCAATGTGGTGTTCAAAATCTGCCATGGTGAGGCCAGGGACGCGAATGGCTATCTTGCTTTCCGGGTGCATGGAACAGGGGATGCCTATGTGTTTACCAACGGAAAGGTGATCAAGGGAACCTGGTCCAGGGAAAATGACTATGATCCCAACCTGTTCCTGGATGAGAACGGCAAGGAGATTGTCTTTAATCAGGGCAAGACCTGGATCTGCTGTATCTGGGAGGAAAAGAACTTTATCTCTTACGAATAAGATGAGCGCGGCCTCAGGTAATGGGGGCCGGGCTTTTTTAGGAGGGGCGGGTGTGAGAAGATGAAAAAGGGAAGGATTGTTTTCTGGGGCGGCGCCGGGCTGGTGGCTCTGCTGAATATCGCCGCCTGGAACAGCACGGCTTTTGCGGACTGGTATATAGCCAATATCTTTCCGATATGGGTGGGTACATACGGCCGCTTTACGGGGTTCTTTCCCTTTTCCGTGGGGGAGTGGCTGATTGCGGCCGGGCTTGTGCTGACGGGGATGGCGGCGGTACTTGTGATTTTGTGGACGGTATGGGGACTGGGAATCTTGTGCCGTCATGTGTGGAAGACCTGGGGCGTTGGGGCATGTCTGGGGCGCGTGTGGAAGGCCTGGGGCGTTGGGGCGTGTCTGAGACGTGTGCGGAAGGCCTGGGGCGTTGGGGCATGTCTGGGACGTGTGCGGAAGGCCTGGGGCGTTGGGGCGTGTCTGGGACGTGTGTGGGAGGCCTGGGGCGTTGGGGCAAGGCTGGGGCGTGTGCGGAAGGCCTGGGGCGTTGGGGCAAGGCTGGGGCGTTTGCGTAAAGAGGCTGGCCCGGGCGGATGCCTGGGGTGCGAGACAGCCTCCTCCCTGGATAATTGCGGTGAGAATGACGCCTGCCCACAAAGGGACAGGGAAAGCAGGGGCGGCGGACAGAAAAGCAGGGCGGTGTGGACAGGAGGCCGTTTTGGGCGGTTTACCAGGGGATTTTACCGCTTTTATGCCTGGACCCTGCTGGCAGTGTGTCTGGTGATGACGTTGAACTGCTTTATCCTGTATCATGCCTCCACTTTTGCAGAACAATACTTTGTACAGCGGAACACCCAATACACGCTGGTGGATTTGATTGCGGTTTATAATATGGCGGCCTCAGAGTGCAACCGCCTGGCTCTGGAGATGGAGCGGGACGAGAGGGGAATGGTGGTGTACTCAGGCAGCAGGGGGGCAGAGGGAACGCTTCTGGATATGGCGGACAAGGCCAGGGAACAGATGGAGCGCCTGGGGGAGACGTATCCGCAGCTTAAGGGGTATTATCCCCGGCCCAAGGCCATGTTTTTCTCGGATTTTATGTGCCAGCAGTATATGCAGGGCTATTATTTTCCGTTTTCCATGGAAGCCAATTACAATGATGTAATGCATATTTTAAATATCCCATCCACCATGTGTCATGAGCTGGCGCATCTGCGGGGATACATCTATGAGGACGAGGCAAATTTTATCGGATATCTGGCCTGTGTGGAGTCGGACGACCCTTTTTTTCAGTATGCAGGATATTTAAGTGTGCTGACCTATCTGAACAATGATCTCTACTATGCCTGGCGGGACAGTAGGAAAGCATACCAGGAGGCTGTGAAGGAACTGCCTCCCGTGGCGGTGTCGGAACAGGTATGGGAGGACAATGTGTTTGTGACCCAGGAGGAATGGGACCGCATCAATGGGAAAGCCCTTATCGACACGGAGGTGGTGGACAAGGCGGCGGATGTGTTCATTGATGTGAATCTGAAGGTAAACGGTATCTCCGACGGGAAAGTAAGTTACAGCCGTGTGGTGAAGCTTCTGCTGCAGTACTATATCCCTTAAGATACCAGTTTGTAGGGATAGAGTTTGCCGTGTCCTATATTTTATGGTTGTCATTTAAAAATAATGGTATTATAATAAATTGTCGAATGTAAGTGTGTCAGAGTGTTTTGTCATTGAAAGGAGGCGATTGACATGAAAGCATATCAGAAGAATATGAGTCGTGATAAATCCGAAATATATGAGGTGATTACATATTAACGGATGGAAGCTTGTGCTTCAGAAGGGACTTATGTTAAGATTAAAATATTTATATGAGAATTTCGACCTTGCAAAGTTTGCTTTGAAAAATTGGGATTATGATGCTGAGACTCTTGGGGACTGTCTGCAACATTTTCGGATTTCATCAAATGCAATCTATCCTTTCCTATGGCAGGGAAATATGCGGTATCTGCGCTTATCTCCTGTGTCGGAGAAAATGGAAAACAATCTGAGAGGTGAATTGGAATTTCTGCGTTATCTGCAAAGGAGAAGTTACCCTGCCGTAATCCCTGTTGCATCCAATTTGGGTGAACTTGTTGTCACAATTGATTCAACTTGGGGAAAATATTATGCGAGTGTTTTTAAGGGTGTTGACGGAATTTCTATTGAAGATACCGACTGTAACGACCGTATTGTGTATGCGTATGGAAAGGCTCTCGGACAGCTCCATATTTTATCCGCAGAGTATTCCCCGGAAATCAGAAAATGGACTTATTGTGATGTGCTGTTATGGATTGGGGAAACACTGGAAGAGGGCCATGCTCCCAATAAAATGCTGGTTGAGTTGGAGGAAGTCCGGCAGGAGTTGAACAAACTTTCTCAGACAGGCGATTCTTTTGGACTGGTCCATTACGATTTTGAGCCGGACAATGTATTTTGGGACGAGGATAAGCACTGCTGTACTGCTATCGACTTTGAAGATGGTATGTATCACTTCTTTCTGATTGATTTGGAACAGGCTCTGGACGCCTTGCTGGAAAACATTTCAGAGGACAGGAAAATGATTGCAAAAACCATTTTCCTGCAGGGGTATCAAAGTGTAAAAATGTTAGAAGCGGATTATGCTGAAAAATTAAAACTGATGCGGCGATTCTGCAACTTGTATTCTTATGCAAGATTAATTCGCTGCATTGCCGAAGAACATCCTGACGAACCAGATTGGATGATTCAGCTGAGAGAGAAACTGCATAGGAAACTTGTATTTTTAGAAAACAGTGTAACGGGCTAAGCTCTCAGGATATTCTTTGCGTAGACGAAGAAGAGGGCGATATCAATCTGCCCTGACTCAGCCTTCGGTCCCCCAGGAGCGGATACGGACATATTTTTCCATCTGGCGCCTGACCTCTTCAGGCCGCTCCTGGTGGGTATTTCCCAGCAGAGTGAAGCTTCTCACCCTGCTTCCGGCAAAGGCTTCAAACCCCTCCTCAACACCAGCGGTCATTCCCACATGTTCCAGGGTACTATGGCCCTGATAAACAGAGAGATCTGTCACAGGATAGATAAATTCTTTCAGCTTTGCCAATTGATTTAGCGCTGAAAGTCCGTCCTCATTCTCAGCCCTTTCAGCCAGGTGGAATTCTGTCAGTTTCTTTAGATTTTTCAGAAAATCCAGGTTGTTCAGTCTGCTGTGGTGCAGGTCTAATTTTTTCAGATTCTTCATTTGGCCAATAAAGGCCGCGGCTCTCAGCTCCATATTCTCAATACCCAGCTCCTTTAGTCCCGTGAAAGGGGCCAGTTCCTCCACATGGATGTGGGTCAGGGCTCTCACACGGAGAGCTTTCAGAGTCTTTACGCCGGAGAGTCTGGCCAGGCCTGCGCCGCTCATGACATTCAGACTCAGTTCCTTTAGGGTTATCACAGTGAAAATGGACAGTCAAGAAAACAGAATAAAAAAATTATTTTAGGGATTGACAAAGTTTGAATGGCATGGTATTATATTAATGTTCATGAGAGAGACTTGCAGGTATCTAAAACCTGAGGGAATTGATAAATATATTATATGCGGGTGTAGTTCAATGGTAGAACACCAGCCTTCCAAGCTGGATACGTGGGTTCGATTCCCATCACCCGCTTTTTTTGTTGCCAATAAATATTGGAAGAGCCATTGCTCCATAGAGGATTACTCATCTATTTTGCAACAGCCCCTTCAGATGATCGCTTTTTTCTTCCGAATTTCTTACTGTCTATCTGACCGCCTCAAACGCTTCCTCCAGATCCATAAGAATATCCTCGATATGCTCCGTTCCGATGGAAAGGCGGATCGTATTCGGCTTGATGCCCTGTTCGTTTAACTCTGCTTCGTTTAACTGTGCATGCGTCGTAGACGCCGGATGAATCACCAGAGACTTCGCGTCGGCTACATTTGCCAAAAGGGAAAAGAGTTCCAGATGATCGATAAAATCCTTTGCCAATCTCTCGTCTCCTTTGATTTCAAATGTAAAAATAGAACCTCCACCGTTCGGAAAATACTTTTGATACAACGCCTGCTGCACGGGATCTTTGGAAACGGAAGGATGATGCACGGCTTCCACCTGCGGATGCCCGTTTAAATACGCTGCAACCTGCAATGCGTTTTCCACATGGCGCTCTACCCGAAGCGAAAGCGTTTCCAGTCCCTGCAAGAACAGGAATGCATGGAACGGTGAAAGCGCCGCGCCCGTATCTCTTAACAAAATAGCTCGGATTTTTGTCACAAAAGCCGCAGCCCCCGCCGCTTTTGTAAAGCTGACGCCGTGATAGCTTGGATTTGGCTCGGTCAGAGAAGAAAACTTACCGCTTGCTTCCCAGTCAAAATTCCCCCCGTCTACAATCACGCCGCCAAGGGAAGTTCCGTGCCCGCCGATAAATTTTGTAGCGGAATGCACGACGATATCGGCGCCGTACGCAATCGGACGAACCAGATACGGCGTAGCAAATGTGTTATCCACGACAAGCGGAATATGGTGGCTGTGAGCAATCCGGGCAGCGGCTGCAAGATCCGCCACGTCGGAATGGGGATTTCCAAGCGTCTCAATATAGATGGCTTTTGTATTGTCCCGGATCGCAGCTTCCAATGCCTGCGGCAGAGGATCTGCAAACGTCGTCTCAATACCGTACTGCGGCAGTGTATGCGCCAGAAGATTATACGTTCCTCCGTAGATATTTTTAGCGGCAACGATATGGTCTCCGCTCTGCGCAAGGTTCTGAATCGTATAAGTAACTGCAGCAGCCCCGGAAGAAACGGCAAGCGCCGCAACGCCGCCTTCCAATGCCGCTATTCTCTGCTCAAAGACATCCTGCGTCGGATTTGTCAGTCTTCCGTAGATATTGCCCGGATCTGCAAGTGCAAACCTTGCCGCAGCATGATCGCAGTTTTGAAACACATAAGAAGACGTCTGATAAATCGGAACCGCTCTTGCGTCCGTTGCCGGGTCCGGATGTTCCTGCCCCACGTGAAGCTGCAATGTTTCAAATTTAAAGTTTCTGTCTTTCCTGTTTATTTTTTTACTCATAATATCCTCCTCTTTTGACCTCCCAAACTACCCTTGTTTCGAATCCTTCCCGGCTATTCCATAAACAGCGGCGTAGAATAATATCGGTCGCCGCCGTCCGGCAGAATCGCCGCAATCGTCTTGCCCTGATATTCCGGAAGCTTCGCGAGTTCGATCGCCGCATAAGCCGCTGCTCCGGAAGAAATTCCCACGAGAATGCCTTCCTTTTTTGCGATTTCTCTTGCCATCCGAAACGCCGCTTCGTTTTCCACCGGAACCACTTCGTCATACACGCCGGTATCCAGCGTATCCGGTACAAATCCGGCGCCGATTCCCTGGATTTTATGCGGTCCGCCCGTCCCATGCGACAATACGGGGGAATCCGCCGGCTCCACGGCAATGACTTTGATTTTTGGATTGCAGGATTTTAAATAGTTCCCGGTTCCCGTTATGGTTCCTCCGGTTCCCACGCCTGCCACAAGTACGTCGATGCTGCCGTTTGTATCGTTCCAGAGTTCGGGTCCCGTCGTTTCTTGGTGCGCCTTCGGGTTCGCCGGATTTTCAAACTGACCGGGAAGATAGGCATTCGGCAGTTCATTCGCCAGTTCCTCCGCTTTTTCGATCGCTCCCCGCATACCTTTTGCGCCTTCGGTCAACACAATTTCCGCTCCGTATGCTTTTAATATATTTCTGCGTTCCACACTCATCGTCTCCGGCATCGTTAAAATGATGCGGTATCCTTTTGCCGCCGCAATCGCTGCCAGTCCAATCCCCGTATTACCGGACGTCGGTTCGATAATCACCGACTGTTTTGTAAGCAGCCCTTTCTCTTCCGCATCCTCCATCATCGCTTTTGCGATCCTGTCTTTTACGCTTCCTGCCGGATTAAAATACTCGAGCTTAAACAGCAAACGCGCGTCTAACTGATAGTATGCCTCCATATTGACTGCTTCCATCAAAGGCGTATTTCCGATCAAACCTAAAGTTCCCTGAAATATTTCTGCCATGTTCTCCTCTCTTTCCGTCATTTCTGACATTATTTCATATATTTTCTATTTGTTTAATAGGAATTAAATGCAGTATAAATCTGTCTGATGCATTTGTCAAGTGACAAGCCTGACTATTGTTCCATTTAGCCAAACGGAATCCAGCAAAAGCAGACTAACCGGCATCGTTCTGCCATGCAACCAGATCTGCCAGCGTATATCTATCCAGCACGCCGCGGATTGCTTCATCCAGTTCTTTCCAAATGCGCAGCGTGACGCATCCGCTCTGTCTGTCACAGTCTGCCGCACCGTTTTCCACGCATGCGACCGGAACCATGCTGCCCTCTACCTGGCGCAGTATCATACCGACCGTATATTCTTCCGGCTTTTTCACAAGGCGGTATCCCCCCTGGGGACCGCGTATGCTTTTCACATAGCCACAGCGGACAAGAGACGCTATGATCTGCTCCAAATATTTTACGGATATGGACTGACGACCTGCCGTATCTTTTAAACGCACGGGCTCCTCGGCATCATGGACTGCAATATCCAACATCAGCCTGAGCGCATAACGTCCTTTTGTTGAAATCCTCATATAGTCTCCTCCAGATATTGTGTTCTCTCATTCACATGAATTTATTTTATCTTCATTTACCTAGTGTGTCAATATGAAATCTCATACCCAAACGATTTCAAGCAGCCGGAAGAGAACCTGCGATATCATCTTGCCGACTTCGCCGAATAGGCGTATAATGATAAAATCAACCGCGGCAAAAGGAGGTTCTTCTATGGCAAAATATATAATGGCTCTCGATTCCGGAACGACAAGCAGCCGATGCATCTTATTCAATCAAAATGGAGAAATGTGCAGCGCAGCCCAAAAAGAATTTACCCAGTTTTTCCCGAAACCCGGCTGGGTGGAACATGATGCGGAGGAAATCTGGTCCACTCAGCTGGAAGTGGCAAAAGCCGCTATGGAAAATATCGGCGCTTCAGCGGGCGATATTTGCGCAATCGGCATAACAAACCAGCGTGAGACTGCGATTGTCTGGGACAGGCATACCGGCGTACCGGTATATCACGCGATTGTCTGGCAGTGCCGCAGAACTTCCGAATACTGCGACTTGCTGAAGAAAAAAGGTCTCACCGAAACATTCCGGCAGAAAACCGGCCTTGTCATTGACGCCTATTTTTCCGCCACAAAAATCAAATGGATCTTAGACAACGTAGAAGGCGCAAGAAAAAAAGCCGAAAACGGCGATCTGTTATTCGGTACGGTCGATACCTGGCTGATCTGGAAGCTGACCAACGGACAGGTCCATGTTACGGACTACTCCAACGCTTCCCGAACCATGCTGTTCCATATTCAGTCGCTGACATGGGACGATGAAATACTCTCGGAGCTAAACATTCCAAAGTCCATGCTTCCCGTCCCCATGCCTTCCAGCCATATTTACGGAGAAACCAGCCCGATTTATTTCGGCGCCCCGATCCCGATTGCCGGAGCCGCCGGAGACCAGCAGGCCGCTCTCTTCGGACAAACCTGCTTTTTACCCGGAGAAGCAAAAAACACGTACGGAACCGGCTGCTTTTTATTGATGAATACGGGAGAAACACCCGTGTTTTCCAACAACGGATTAGTGACCACGATTGCCTGGGGGCTGGACGGTTCCGTACAATATGCGCTGGAGGGTTCGATATTTGTCGGAGGCGCAGCGATCCAATGGCTGCGCGATGAAATGAAACTGATCGATTCTGCCTCGGATTCCGAATATATGGCAAGAAAAGTAAACGATACGGGCGGCTGTTTTGTCGTACCTGCTTTTACGGGACTCGGCGCGCCTTATTGGGACCAGTATGCCAGAGGAACGATCGTGGGACTGACCCGCGGCGTAAATAAATACCACATCATCCGGGCAACGCTCGAATCGATCGCTTTTCAGGTAAACGATGTGTTAGAAGCAATGAAAGCAGATGCAGATATCCCGCTTGCCGCTTTAAAAGTAGACGGCGGGGCAAGCGCAAACAATCTTCTGATGCAGATGCAGGCCAATCTCATCGGCGCTCCTGTTCTCCGCCCCCTATGTGTAGAAACGACCGCCATGGGCGCGGCTTATCTGGCCGGACTCGCTACAGGCTATTGGAGCAGTAAAGATGAAGTCATAAAAAATCAGACAGCCGACCGGATCTTTACACCGAACATCCCGCAAGAAACACGGGATTTCAAAATAAAGATGTGGAAACGGGCGGCTGCCTGTTCGTTTGGATGGGCGAAAGAGGACTAATGGCCTCTTTTTTCGTCCGCTTTTTTCTGAAATTTCTCCGACGAAACGATAAAACGCTCGTGAATGCCTTCCCCGACTTTGCCGGTTTCATCTTCCACAACTGCTAAAAACACGAGACGTCTGCCATCCACCTCTGCAAGTTCGGTCCGGCAGGACACCTTCATCCCGACCGGTGTCGCAGACAAATGTTTGATGTTCAGGCTGATGCCAACGCTTACGCATCCCTCCTCCAGCTCGTCTGCCACGCTTTTCCATGCGGCTTCCTCGATCAGCTCAATCATGGCAGGCGTTGCAAAAACCTGCAGCGTCCCGCTTTTTCTTGTCTTTGCCGTATGTTCCTGCCCTACTGTAACTTCTGCATATCCCTTGATTCCTGTCTTAAGCATAATTGCCTCCTGTCTGTTTTCTGTCTGCCGCCGTATCCATTTCTGCTCTATATCAAAACTGCGGCCAACGTTCCCTTCGTACGCATAAATTTATTCCGGATAATTCAGCCGCTCTTCTGTAAGATGACATAAAACTTCTTTATAAAACTTGTCTGCCAGAAAATTTGCCATCGGCAGATTCATATCCAGATAATTGCCGCAGTCTCTTGCCGCGGCTCCCGGAACCTCGTCTTTAAAATCCCGCATAAACACAAACAGCTCTTTGACCAGATCCACGATATCGCCCGACGCATAATCTCCCGAAAGAATCAGGTAAAAACCCGTCCGGCATCCCATCGGTCCAAAATAAACCGTTTTATCCGCATATTCCTTATGGTTCCTTAAAAATGTCGCCCCCAAATGCTCGATCGTATGAACCTCCGCGGTATTCATCACCGGCTCAAAATTCGGCCGCGTCATACGGATGTCAAACGTCGTCACTGTCTCTGTGCCGATATGATCTTTCCGGGAAACATAAATCCCCGGCAGAAGCGTCAAATGATTTACTGTAAAACTTGCTATTTTTTCCATGATGCCAACCTCCCTGCCATCTCTTCGATCAAACGAACCGAATGCTCGATTGCCTTTGCTTCAAACGTCGGATAATCCATCTTTGCGCTGTCATCCGCTTTATCGGAAATCGCGCGTACGATCAAAAACGGCGTCCCGTTTAAATATGCCGTATGCGCAATCGCCGCTCCTTCCATTTCCGCGCAGAAACCGCCGAATGTTTCCACAAGCCACGCTTTTTTTTCTTTGCTGGAAATAAACTGGTCTCCCGTCACAACGCGCCCTTCATACACATGGATATCCGGGTTCACTTTCTCGCAGCTTTCTTTTGCAATCCGGCGCAGCGTTTCGTCCGCCGCAAACGATGCCGCATCCATATCCGGAATTTTTCCCGGCGGATATCCCAAAGCGGAAACATCCATATCGTGTTCTACCGCATCCGACGCAAGCACGATGTCTCCGATATCAATTTCCGCCCGAAGAGATCCTGCAATTCCGGTATTGATCACGCAGCTTACCGGCCATCGATCTAATAACGCCTGCGTACAGCATGCCGCATTGACCTTGCCGACGCCGGCGCGCACGACAACGGCGTCGGCTCCGTGTAATATCCCCTTATAAAATTCCATCGACGACGCTTTTACAATTTCCACTTCCGTCATAAGCTCTTTTAATCTTGCCACTTCCGTATCCATGGCTCCAATAATTCCTATCATATGTTTCCCTTTCTGTCTTATATTAATCGGATTCCGGTTCTTTTTTCAGGTTCAGAATCGCCTCCTCCTTCATGTTCTTTATGATCAGCGTATCTGCTGCAGCTTCATACAGATATCTTGTGCTGCCGGCATGGTCAGACAACGTCATGTTCCCCTGGCGATCCGCATAATACCGTTCATTCACCCGCATGGTAATACTGCCGTCCTTTTCAAACATATACAGATAACTTGCGTTTTCTTCTCCGATCTGATATGTTCCGTCAAAATACTCGCCGGACAAAAGCCCGTCTTCTCCCCCGCTGAAAAACAACAGCATCGGATTGGCGTCCAGATTAAACTCTTCCGTCGTAAACGTCAGCGTTATATGCGTATCCGCCTCCCGTATCAGATACTCCGTAAAATTATAATCTTCCGGCAATTCCCTGCTGATATCATCCAGGCAGATCCGGACAACCGCCTCCCCCTCTTCGCTTTCCGCCAGCTCATAAATCCCTTTCTGCCGAACGGTCAGCGTACTGTCATCTGAAAAGACAAATTCCATGTTATCAGTATCTTCCAAATAATAAGTATCCGAAAAAATCACTTCGGATTTCCGAAACTTCCCCGTTCCGCAGCCAGATAACATAAGTATAACAGCCAATAAAACAATGTTTCTCCCCATGCATTCACCTCTCTGATCCGCCGCATGGCGTTTGTTGTAATCAACGATCCCCCATATTGTTTTTCTATTATAACACATCCTCTTTTTTTAGTTCGTTAAAAGCCCTGTTTTACATTTCTTTTCCTCAGAAAACAGTATCATTTTGATTCGCTTTTATCTTTCGTTTATATGGTTTCAAAGCTGGTGTACCCAACCACCTATTTTCCTTTCGATTCCAATTGTTCTTTTGTATTCACAATCACTAAAGGAAACATCTTTGCAAGGTACTGCCTCCTATGTAAGTTCCTATCATCTTTTCTTTTCCATATCTTTCAAAAGCAACATCTCCCGTCCTTTATATTTCGCCATTTCCTGCCTGTTCAAGAATTATTTGAATGCGTTTTTTGGTTTTAGTTCTTATTTCTGCAGAATCGAAAATCTCATCATACGCCAAATGACTAACATCAAATGGCACACTATCGCATATTTCAGACTTTTGAAAATAAAATACCATTCTTCCCGTATGAACATGCTTTAAAGCATAACCGATTTCTATCATAACATTATGACGCGCACCGGAAACATCAACTTCTTTCATTGCCAAAAGCCTGCAATTCGCGCGCTCTGCTTCTTGCTGACCATCACGCTCTGCTGAAGGATACCACCTTGCCAATTATGCCAATAATTGTAGTAGTCTATAGTATCTTTATCATAAAATTCACCCGCCTGCTTTCTCATATATTCCAGAGCATAAAGCAAAAATCCCCCTGAACCGCAGGCAGGATCAAGGACATCTCCCTAACTTTTTCTTCCGGATCATTATAATTCTCAATATGGCCGTCAGAAGTTACATATATAACCCTCTCTGTATCTATTTTTGCCAAAACTGTACGCCATTTTTATTTTCTATTCCTTGATCCACGGCTCTTTATTTCCAATTTTTTCATCCTGAAGCATACTCCATATACACTCTGGAGACTCGGCATACAAACCAGACTCTCTATCTTGTAATAATTCATACGTCATTGTCTTTAGAAGGCTTTTTAACGCATCTTCTTCTATGCAGTGTTCCTCCATGCTTATACGATGCACTAAATAAACAGAAATAGCCTGTATTGATTTATTAATATTGACACTCGTTGCTTTCATCCTACAATCTCCCTTCTATTTTTCTTAAAACGAAGTTTCTGTATTGCAGCGTTCGTTCCAAAAAAATACTGTTTGGGTAAATTTTCAGGTTCCAACTCATTTATCAGTGCATCCAACACTTCTTCTGCATAATTAGTTGCCAGTAGCTCTTCTTGATAAGAATTAATGATTGTAACCGTATTCTCATCTGCTGTCGGTCCAATTACAATATCATAATCATGCAGACTAATATCAGAGCTTCTGTTTTTCAAGATAAACCGCACCCACTCTCTGTCTGCTTGATGAAATACCTTTATTTTTAAATCCCCGGTGGTATGAATGCAGTTATCATCAAATTCCAAATTATATCTATACGCTTTATATGCTTTTGTTTTATATCCGGGATTTCTCTGCCGTATCTTTGCATCCCTTGCTTCAAATATCCGCTTGTTTCTTCTTGCTATATTTTCTGCATGGCTTTTTATCGCAGTAGCATAAAATCCTTTTCCAAAATCTTTGTAGCCTTTCCCTTGCGTCACATCAATCTTGTTAATGTCATATGTTGTTCCGTGGAATAAATCTTTCATCGTCAAACCGCCCCTTCAATCGCATCCATATATGATTTCAAATCCTGCAGGATTCCGTTTATTCCCATAGAATTATATGATTCATAACAAGTATCAATATATGGCAACAAATCATATTTATCTAAAAGTTCACTGACTTTGCAAAAATCAATATTCCATTCTTGCTTCATATTATTTGCAATTGTTATCTGCATATTTAAAACCTTTTCCGCTCTGCTCATAACAACATCTCCTTGCTGCGCTAATATCCCCTTAATGCGGCATAATCTATTAATCAGCTCATTCAGATGAACTTGCCAGCATTTAATCTTCCATATCTTTATGCAATTTCTCTTTTCCTCTATAATATCTAATCAATGCAGAAAATACAATTAAAACGATACGCCCAAATATCACAACGCTCCCAAACAAGTAATTTTAAATTAAACATTCCGCTTATTTCCCGCTTTTCTTCCACGCTTCATGTTTTCCGGCTTTTTTGCGGTATGAGGTATCAGCCATATTCCACTCTTTTGAACCGCCCCATCTATTCTTCCGTCTTTACAAAGAGTTGTTACGCGACGTGTTGATATATCCCATTTTTGTGCAATTTCTTCAGAAGTTAAGTAATCCATAATATCCCTCCAAATACAATTTTATTATATTCCTTTTGCAGAACAAATTCAACCATATCTTACTTTCTCTTGTATATTCATTATCATCTGCTCCCAGAAAGCGCGGGAGCTGATTTGCAATCCTGTTTCTTCCGTCCCAATGCAGTTTTTCAAGAAATTCTCTTATAGGATGGTAGTTTTTTCACTTGTTACATTTCCCAAAAGTCAGCCAGCGTCATTGTGGGATCAGAAGATTGCTGTAATATCTTGAAAATAGAAGTGAAACAAAAGATATTAAGTTTAATTCTGACGATTTCAAAGATACGAGTATCAACTGTGAAGAAGCGACAATAATAGCACAGGCACTTTATTTGATTTTATATTACCGTCAAAAGTTATTTTAGGAAAAAATATTTCTAATACTCCTAGTTTTTCCGATTCTATTATAGAGTGTGCAAAAAACAAAGGAATAACTGTAGAAAAACAGTGATATAAAAATCTGTACCCAAATCGTACCCACCGCCCATTAAAAAATTCTGTCAAAATTCGTTCTTTTTCTGTGACGCACAGATCCTTTTTCCCGTGTATAATAGTGAGCAAGCATTTATTCTGACAGAAAGGAAATCAAAATGAATGATAAGAAAATCATAGACTTATACTGGAAGCGTTCGGAAGACGCGATTTCGGAGACGGCGAACAAATACGGGGGATATTGCCACAGCATCGCCTATCACATCTTACATAATAAAGAAGACAGTGAAGAGTGCGTAAACGACACCTATCTGAGGGCATGGAACGCCATGCCTCCAAAACGACCGAACTGCCTGTCCGCATTTCTCGGAAAAATTGTTCGGAATCTGTCATTCGACCGTTATGACGGGTATACGGCAGAAAAACGGGGCGGCGGCGAAATTCCGCTGGCGCTGGAGGAATTAGAATCCTGCATTCCATCTTCGTTTGACACGGAACAGACAGTAGACGAGCTTGCACTTGCCGACATGCTGAACCGTTTTCTGTCCAAAACAAATCCGCAGGCACGCATATGGTTTGTCAGACGGTACTGGTATCTGGATCCTGTGAAAGAAATTGCGGCAGCATTCGGCGTCAGCGAAAGCAAGGTTAAGATGACGCTTCTGCGCCTGCGTAAGAAATTAAAACAATTTTTAGAGGAAGAAGGTGTCCGCATATGAAAGCAAAACAACTTCTGGATGCAATCGGTCAATTGGATGAACGGTATATTGAAGAGGCAGAAGCGGAAATTCACGGAAGAAACCGACGGCTTGTGGTCCGATGGGCAGCGACGGCTGCCGCCATTCTGCTGGTTTTTATCAGTGTTCTCGGAACGGTCATGTCTGTAAACGCCGGATTTCGTCAGATGGTGTTCTCTTTTTTCCACATCGGACAAGTGGAATCTGTGCCGGATCATAACGACAGAGGATTTCACGTTTCCAAATCAGACATCGGCGGACGGATTCAAGCAGAATATATCCAGCTGGGAGACTCGTATTATGAATCCGGCGATGGAGTCCTCTATCATGTTGACTACGGAGAAAACGATACGGTTCGCTCTGTCCGTTTTTGGAACGTGCAGGATGGAACTGCCGTGGAAATAGACACGCAAAAAAAATCGTTTTCGACGGCATGGCAGGGAGAAACGTACCAGGGTGAGATTTACTGGTGCATACATGACGGGGGCGTCTCCGTTTATGGCGAGGGAACGTATACGGACGGTTCGCCCGAAACCGGCTGGTTAACAAATTCTGTTTCCGGCCGCAGCGACGCAGTCCTTCTGTATCTGTCACAGGGACGTCAGCAGGATTACCGGCAATACCCCATGCTTTATCACCTGGACACCGAAAAAACGGAAGACTTTCTGCAGGGAACCGGTGCAGAAGACCTCTCTAATACCTGGGATTACCAATGGTCCGGCGGTTTGGACAGGGTCATTATCACATGTCTCGAAACGGGAGATGAGAAAACATACTATTTTTGTGACGTAACGAAAAAATCTCTGACCAATCTTTCCACCCTGACCGATCAAAAGATTGACGGCGCGTTCTTTGCCGACCACGATACGCTGCTGCTGGTACAGGTGTCAGAAGACCAGAAAAGCTGTTCTGTATTTACATATGATGTGGCTACGGGCAGGCTTGTGCAGGCGCTGCGCCGGGAAAACTACTTCCTCCAGGATTATGGAACGTATTCCATCGTAAACTACGGCATGATGTTCTTTGGCGGACGATACGGCCTGTATGTAGATCCGAAAAAAACATTGTCCGTCGTCGATTTAAAAACGGGATCAAAAACCCCGGTGAACAATTTTGTCTTTCAGAACAACGGCAGCTTTCTTTCCAATCCCTCAAAAACGAAGCTGCTGTACAGCGTCACCGAAGAAATTACGGATGAATCCATGGGTTTCTCTCAGCTTGGTGTGCTGGATTTAGAAGGAGGAACGTTCACAGCCTTTGACCGGGAAGGATATGCCGGACTGAAGGAATGGTGTATCGGCTGGTTTGACGACAACCGGGTAGAAATCAGCAGCAGCCAGTCAGGTACAAATGCCTTGTATCTATATACATTCTAAACGCAGATATAACAAAGAAACCGTATCTCTGATCCGATAAAAACAATTACCCTCAGCAGCCAAGATTGCAACCTCTTTTTGCCGCTGAGGGTAATGATTAATGGTGGCCGCCATGTCTGGAACGATGGCCGGATCCTCCCGAATTTCCGTTATGGTGTGAATGCGCTTCCATAACATTGCAGCCATTGACGCCGCAGCTGTTATGCGTATGGCCGTCCGTTCTTGCACAGCCTTCTACGCCGCAGCTGTTATGTGTATGTCTGTCCGTTCTTGCGCAGCCTTCCACGCCGCAGCTGTTATGCGTATGCTCTTCTGTCAGTGCGCAGCCTTCCACGCCGCAGCTGTTATGTGTATGCTCTCCTGCCAGCGTACAGCCTTCGGTGCCGCAGACATGATAGGCATGCCCGTCATCCACGCTGTGTGCGAAATAACAGGTTCCGTCATGAACATGAACAGCCGCCTCTGTACATTCCGGCAGAGGACAAAGCGCCTGTGTATGAACGCCCGTCCTCGTACATCCTTCCGCTTCACAAACAAACGAATCCTGATTTCCTCCGGATGCATCCTGTTTCTCGGATGCTTCTTCGATACGCGAATCCTCCCTGGGATTTGCCGCAAATGCGTCCAGTGTAATTACCGTACCGGCAACGACCGCTACAGAAAAAAGAACTGTAAATAAAGAACGTAATTTCATCCTCTCCCATCCTTTCTTTTGCATATACTAACCGAGACCAATCGTTTCTGCTTCTATATATTATAGTACAGTAAAAAGAACAAAGTCAATACACCGCCGGCGGTAATCCAAAAAGAACAGAATCCGTCAAGCCTTCTTTTCCGCCAAACGGTCGTTTCGATCCTAATCAAATAATATCTCATCTACCGTCACAAATTCATAGCCTTCTTTTTTTAATTTATCTATGATCTCAAACGCCGCATTTACAGACGATTCTGACGCGTCATGCAAAAGAATGATATCATCCTCCTCTACTTTCTTTAGCACACGTTCCACCACTGCCGCCGTGCTGTTTGTTTTCCAATCCAGAGGATCGATATTCCAAAGCACTTCGATCATTGTCGTTTCATAATCCAGATTGCTCTTCCAGCAGCCAAACGGCGGACGGATATACTCGGGGTATTCTCCCGTAACTTTATAAATGGCTTCATTTGTCATATCCACCTGCTTCATGGCCGCTTCATCGCTCAAACTGCTTAAGTTTACATGTTCGTACGAATGGTTTCCGATTAAATGGCCGTCTTTATGCATTTTTTTGACGATTTGGGGAGACTGCTCCACCTGCTTGCCCAACAAAAAGAACGTGGCATGCACACCACGCTCTTTTAATCCCTCTAAAAGCATTTCCGTATAATTTTGATTCGGTCCGTCGTCAAACGTGAGCGCTACTTTCTTCTTGGTCAAATCCTTCGTGTTTACGTCTGATTCCTTCATGATCGGCCAGGTTCCTTCATTTCTCCCCATTTCTTCTGCCATCCGCAGCATACCGTTTTCCGCTGCTTTTCCTGCGAGCATGCAAAGCAGCAGCAAATCCATTCCCAAAATAAAATTTCGTACGTTTTTCATCTCATCACTGCTTTATATTCTCTTACGATACTATATGCGGAATGCGTTCTAAAAATCCACGCTTTTGACGGAAGCCGTAAGCGCGCCGCCGCTGGCGTCGATCCGGATCGTATCGCCGCTTTTTACCTGATCTTCCAAAATCAATTTTGCAGAAAGCGTTTCTACGTGCTTTTGCAAAAATCGCTTCAACGGTCTCGCCCCAAATACCGGATCGTACCCATGCTCTACAATATGCCGCTCCGCTGCGTCAGACAACTCCACTTTGATTTCCCGATCCTGTAACCTTCGGTTTAACTCTTTCATCAACAGACGGATGATATTGCCGATATTCTCCTTTGTCAACGGCTGAAACAAGATAATCTCGTCCAGGCGGTTCAAAAATTCCGGCCGGAAATTCCGTCTCAGCTCCTCCATCACCGACTGCTCCACCTGCTGCGGAATGCTGCCGTCTGCTGCAATATGTTCCAAAAGCTGTGCCGAACCGAGATTTGACGTCATAATAATGATCGTATTTTTAAAATCCACGGTCCGTCCCTGAGAATCCGTAATCCTACCGTCATCGAGAACCTGAAGCAGTACGTTAAATACGTCGGGATGCGCTTTTTCCACTTCGTCAAACAATACGACAGAATACGGCTTCCGGCGGACGGCTTCTGTCAGCTGGCCGCCCTCATCGTAACCGACATATCCGGGAGGCGCCCCGATCAGGCGGGATACCGAATATTTCTCCATATATTCCGACATGTCAAGGCGTACCATATTGCGTTCGTCGTCAAACAGGCTTTCGGCAAGGGCTTTGGCAAGCTCTGTTTTACCGACGCCGGTCGGTCCCAGAAAGAGAAACGAACCGATCGGCTTTGTCGGATCTTTAATACCGGCTTTGGATCGGATGATCGCTTCGGTTACTTTTGTTACGCCGTCGTCCTGCCCGATCACTCTTCTGTGCAGTTCCTCGTCCAGATGCAGCGTCTTGTTCCGCTCGCTTTCCGTCAGCTTTGCAACCGGAATTCCGGTCCAGCGGGAAATAATTCTGGCAATTTCTTCTTCGCTGACGATCTCATGTACCAGGGACAACTCTTCGCTTTTCGCTTTTTCCTCTTCAACCGCAAGCTGTTTCTGCAGCTCCGGCAGCCTGCCGTACTGAAGTTCTGCGGCTTTCTCTAAATCATAATTCTGCTGCGCCTGTTTGATCTCGTTTTTCAGATTCTCCAGATCTTCCCTTAATTTCTGCACATGTTCTATGGATTTCTTCTCGTTGTCCCACTGCGCTTTTTTCGCGGAAAATTCGTCTCTGAACTCCGCCAGTTCCTTCTGCAGAGAGGATAATCGTTCCTGGCTTAACCGGTCTTCTTCTTTTTTTAACGCCGTCTCTTCGATTTCCATCTGCATAATGCGCCGGTTTAATTCGTCCAGCTCCGTCGGCATGGAATCCAGCTCCGTCTTAATCAACGCACAGGCTTCGTCCACCAGGTCGATCGCTTTATCCGGCAGAAAGCGGTCGGAAATATAACGGTTTGAGAGCACGGCGGCAGAAACAAGAGACGCATCCGCGATCTTTACGCCATGAAACACTTCGTAACGCTCTTTTAACCCGCGAAGAATCGAAATCGTATCCTCTACCGTAGGTTCGTCTACAAGCACAGGCTGAAACCTCCGCTCCAGGGCAGCGTCTTTTTCAATGTACTGACGGTATTCGTCTAATGTCGTTGCGCCAATGCAGTGCAGCTCACCCCTGGCAAGCATCGGCTTTAGCATATTTCCGGCATCCATCGCGCCGTCCGTCTTACCGGCTCCCACAATCGTATGCAGCTCGTCAATAAACAGAATAATCTGTCCGTCGGATTTTCTGACCTCATCTAACACGGCTTTTAAACGTTCTTCAAATTCGCCGCGGTATTTTGCTCCTGCCAGAAGCGCTCCCAGATCCAGCGCAAACAGTTTTTTATCTTTCAAGCCCTCCGGCACGTCGCCGCGCACAATACGCTGCGCAAGCCCTTCGACGACGGCGGTCTTGCCTACGCCCGGCTCGCCGATTAAAACGGGATTGTTTTTTGTCTTCCTAGAAAGGATCCGGATCACATTTCGGATTTCGGAATCCCTTCCGATCACAGGATCTAATTTCTGGTTTCTCGCCCGCTCCACAAGATCGTAGGCATATTTTTCAAGCGTATCATAAGTAGCTTCCGGATTGTCCGAAGTCACACGCTGATTCCCTCTGACGGTAGAGAGCGCCTGCAGAAACCGGTCTCTTGTAATGCCGTATTCTTTGAATAGTTCTTTTAACGCCGGATTCGGATATTTCAGCATTGCCAGAAACAAATGCTCCACGGATACATATTCGTCTCCCATCTGCTTCGCTTCGTCTTCCGCGCTGATCAAAACTTTGTTTAACGCCTGTCCGATGTAAACCTGTCCGCCGGATACCTTGACCCGCTGTTCCAGACGGCGGATGGCGTTATCCATAAAATGTTCCGTATTGATTTCCATTTTTTCAATCATCTTTTGAATCAAACCGTCCGGCTGCCGCAAAAGCGCCGCAAGCAGATGCTCCTGCTCGATTTCCTGGTTGCCGTATTCGTATGCCAGTTTTTCGCAGTCGTTGATGGCTTCGATTGATTTTTGCGTAAATTTTTGTATGTTCATGGTAACACCTCCTGATGCATCTACGCATATTCTTTGCTTTGCGCGTAAGAATATGCAGATTTGATTTGTTTAACTGCAATATAACACCTGTTGTTAGCACTGTCAAGAGGTGAGTGCTAATATTTTCTGAAAATTTTAGATTTGTCATGGATCAGAACATTTTACAAAACCTGTGCCGTACTCTCCTCCAATACCGTGAGCGCATACAGATATCCTTCCTCATAACCAATTCTTTGAATCTGCTCCAGTATTTTTTCTATCCTCTCTACCCTTTCTTTGATTCCTCCACTTTCTGCTGTGATGTCCAGCAATTCTTTGATTGCTTTTTCCTCCTGCTCCTCATAGCCTCTCTGACTGTGAGCTTTTTTCAATTCCTTAAATATCCACATAGCTTTTTTCAATTCTTCTCTGCTTATATTTCCGCTGGACTGTGCAATATCCAGGCATACCTGTCTGATTCGTTCATCCATTTTCTTTCTCCTTTTTAAATGTTTTTCAAATATGTGGCTTTTCTGTTGCACTTTTATCTTATCAAATTCACTGTCTCTGTTTGTAAGAGTGTTTTAAATGGGAAACATACTTATCGTTTCCTGAATTCAATATCCTGATATTGATATTTTTCTTTAATTTTTTTCACAAACAACTGATAGCTCTCGGGGTGATCTATCTTTTCCATTATTTGCAGAACTTTCTCATTCAGGTCTACAATGGTATCTACCGCTTCCTGCTCCACTCCGTTTTCAATCTGACACAGAATGGATTCGCATAGCAGCTGCAGAGTATCCTCTGTCATAAATAATTTTCGGACAAGTCGTATGTCCGGTGATTTTTCTATTTCCAGATAAATAGCTGCCGTATATATTCTGATAGCCGTCTCATTCTCATTGATCTCCTCTAAAAATTCTCCGATTGTGCTCATATTCCTGACTTTGTCTACAAATTCTTCTTCGTTCTCAGTCTCGAAGATAAAATGAATCAGATTCACATACAGTATTCGGATCGTATCCATAGCGCTTTTTGTATGACCGACTCTGATATATGCCCGTATAAGATCTCTCATGATATAGGAATAGTTTCGATTAAATTTGCTGTAATCATATTGATTCAGAATGGGATCCAATATCTCAACTGCATGTTTCAGACAGATGATCTCCTTTTCAAAATCATCCATGTACCCGTATTGACGCGCCGCATCTTTCCAGATATCAATTTTCTTTTCCTCTGAACAAGACGATCCGCAGATTTCCCGTTCTGCAAGAAGCTGATAATTACATTTCTTTTGTACCTCTATTTTTTCTTCATATCCAAAAGACAGATCATTTGACATGCTTTCATATCGCGCATGATACATCCGGCTTCTGACATATTCATCTTCCAAATGGTACTGTTCATAATACCTCTGTGCCAGATTACAGTATTCCAATGCTTTTTTTGCATTCTCATCCGGAAAGGAATTGGAAACCTCTGCCAGTTTAATGAGAAAAAGAACATGCCATTGTTTAAAATCCTCTTTATTGACAAATCTCTTCAGCGTATCTGACAATATACATTCTTTTACCGTCTTTCCCTCCCATTTTTCGATCCTGTCCAGAATCTGATTGATCTCATGATACGTTACATCCGTAATTTTTATATATTCCTTTACAAAATCATAAATTTCACTATCAATCTCATGATTCCCCAACAACTCAAAATATTTTAAGCATTGGTTCCAGAATAGTTCTTTTTCACTTTCATTCCCTGAAATCTGATATAAAGAAAAATAGCCTGCGATCAGATAGGTGATCTCGTATTCACTATCCTCTTCCTTCCGATCCTGTTCACAGTAATGAATCAATTCCTCTGCATAATATCTTGCCTTTTCCAGTTGATTTTGTGTAATCAATAGTTTTATTAAATCGTTGCAGATATATTTTGAATAGCTGAAATAAACTTCCGGGTCTTTCTCCGCCTTCTTATCTGCATACAATACCTGTTCCAAACTTTTGATGGCACGTTCATATTCTCCCATCTTTACATATACCTGGGAAATACTCTGCATTGCCATCTCAAAAAGTTCATTTCCTTCCTGATATCCACGCCTGTAGAAGGCGATTGCTTTCTCGTAATCTCCTTTTTTCTCATATTGTTCCGCCATATCATGATATGTAACATCCGAAGATAGAAAATAGGTAGTTTCTGTTCCCTGGGGAAAAATCGCTGTACAATTCTCTCCTGATGTCTGGCATCTCAGCGCATTCATCTTTTCCTGATACCAATAGGCTTTTTCTGCATCTGAAAAATGCTCATACCGATACAACGCCATGAAATCTTTATCCGAATAAAACTCCTGGATCTGCATATAGAATCTTTCTTTTTCCGATGCATTATAATTTGTTTCCGGCATCTTTTCAGTTGCAAGATCAAATGCCTGCATGATCTTATGATAGACTGCATCTAATTCGGGAACGGTTTCATCTTCATATGTCCATAATTGTTCTGCCAGTGCACGATCTGTCTCTTTTCCCAAGTCTACCAGTTCTTTTACAAGATAGTTGGGAGAATCTGTATATGCAAAACAACATTCCATGGATTTATCCAACAATTCTGCTACCTTTGTATATTGTAGCTTTATAAAATCATCTAATTCCAGATCCGATTCAATTATATCATTCATTTCCAGAACGAACCGGATCAATTTTCGATATATCCTCTGAAGAAGATCAAATCTCTCTCTTTCCTTTTTCTGGACAAGTATCTTCTCGGCTTCCTGTAATTTTTCCTGTTTTGCGGATATCAGGCATAGTTTTGTATAGGGAAGGGTCTCTCCCTGAAGCCTGTGCATAAAGATTTCCAAAACCTGTTTCCTGATTCTGCTCTCCGTATAATTAGGTGTTGATTCTGACATATAACGAATCATTCCATCTACAACATGGGGACATTTTGAAGCATCCGGGGCCAGATTCACATAGATCAAATCCTGGATCACCTGATGAAGGTATATTTTATCAGATTCCTCGTTGCACCTGATCCACCCATGTTTTATCAATACTTCAAGTCTGCTGCCTATATCCTCTATTTGACAGATTTTTTCAAATCTGGACCTTTTGATACGAATACCGGAAAATAAAGAAAGACTGCTGATCATCTCATTCTCCAGATCATCAAACCCTGACAGGTCAAACAGCGTTCTCAGGTGATCATTTACGGTTGCAGAACGCAATATGAAGTCTTTTCTCTGTCTGACAATAATTTCCCCTATGTTTGTAATTCCTTCTTTTTCCAAAAATCTATGATACAATTCCATAGGAGAGCTTTTTGTATTCCTTAAATACTTTGCGGTCAATTCTACTGTCATGGTATGATGATCCAAAAACTCAATCAGCTGATTCACTGCCTTGCTTTCATCCTCTGAATATTCCACATCGTTATAAGTGGAAAATAACTTTAAGATCTCATCATGATCACGGATCTTATCAATCGTTATCTGCTGATAATTAAAATCCCGAAAATCTTCTCTTGTGGTAATAATAAATTTACAGGGGCACTGAAAGAGAATTTCCAGATTCTCGTCATAATCCACGTCAAAGTTATCCACAATGATCAAATCCCTGGGCGTTGCCTTTTTTTTCAGGATCTCCATTTTCCGCCTGAAATAATTTGCATCCGATTCCTTTTCCTCTCTGCTTATCTTATTTATCATCACCTCATCACAGACCAGTACCTGAATACTGTCCTCAAATACGGTGAAGAGAACTGTATCATACTGGTCCCGATATCTATTCACATATTGTTTTGCTGTTTCTGTTTTTCCAATGCCGCCGATCCCGGAAAGAAACACCAGCTGATTTTCAGAAAGTACATGATGTATTGTTCTGAGTTCTTCTTCTCTTCCCACAAAACAGGCTGAATTATACTGAAAAGAATCGATCAAATAGGCAGCATCCACATCCGCAAGCAGACTCATTTCTTCCAGTGCGTCCATGACCTGCTGCATATTCTGCCACCTTGAAACGGTTGAAGTGGATAAAGTTTTCCTGAAAAACATTTCCAGCAGACGAAATAACCTGGGCGGATACGTTTCATTTCCATATTTCATAAAATCAAACTTAAATTCACTGGATATCCTGCAATCTTTTGCGTCTGGTTTTCTGTCAAATAATTTATAAAACAACACAGCCCCTATGGAATAGATGTCTGTATGCCTCCCAATCTTTTGAATCTTGCCCTGAATCTGTTCGGGAGCGGAAAACTTTTCCGAAAATGATAACCGAAATCCTCCATTCTGCTTTATCTCCTCCCATCTTATGACAGAATCAAAATCAAACAGAAGAATATGTTCCTCTGTCTCCGGCAAAATAAAAATATTTTCCGGTTTTATGTCAAGATGTAAATATCCTTTCTGGTGATATTTCATAATCAATTCAGCCAGGCTTTTCATATGTCCTAATAATTCTTTCAAGGATGCATCTTCATATTTTCTGTAATCTACTCCTTCATCTAACGCCATCAGTATGTAAATGGTATTATTGCAGGTTATGACATCTGTGGCATTTATAGTGGAATTGGTAAGCCCAAGGGTACCTCTGATCTCTGCATTTTTCCCGTATGCCTGAATAAAATTATTTTTTTCCTTTTCGTATTTTTCAATCTCACCCTCAAAAACAGACAATGCCCCGTCTTCTCTTCGATTTAGCAGCAGGTAGACAGGATAACATTCTTTCACCCGAATCCTGTGTTCCACACCAATCGGATCCTTGTAAGCTGCATTATATACAATGCAGCTTGCACCCCTTCCCACCTCCTCTAGTTGCCGGGTGTAGGTTAGACAACACAAGCATTATAACATATCAAGGAGCATCCTTTTATCTCTTTCTTATAAGACTTTACAATTCGGATTGCGTCTGATACAATCCCATGCTCGTTATCCCTGTGGACATCCCGAAAAAGCCATTTTGGTAAAGATGTCTTCTTTCCGCAAGTAAAGTTGAATAATCCATTTTACTGCCATTTTCCCTTTCCTTCTTTCAAAATCAAACTTTGTTTTTATATGTTCAAAAATCTGTGTGCTTTTTTGTGTGCTTTTCTATTATAACGCAGAAAAAATCCCTTGAAAACCTTATGTTTTCAAGGGATCATGCAGCGTGCGTGAGAGGATTCGAACCCCCGACACCTTGGTCCGTAGCCAAGTGCTCTATCCAGCTGAGCTACACACACATAATTCAAATCGTTATCACCGAACAAACTATATAATACATTAGATATGACGATTTGTCAATATTTTTTTTGGAAAAAAAACAGAAATTAGTGGTGAAAAATTTGTTATAGTATGTTAGAATAAAACAAGTGGGATTTTGACTTGAATCTGGAGCGAAAAGACAGATAGGAGAGCTTTCATGACAAGGCAGGAATTTTTACAGGAATTAGATCTTGCACTGCAGGGACAAATGGGCCAGGCAGCGATCAATGAAAATATCCGTTATTATGAAACTTATATTGTGGAAGAGGCTGGAAAGGGCAAGACAGAGCAGATGGTGATTGATCAGTTAGGAAATCCGAGGCTGATTGCCAAGACGCTGATTAACACCACGAACAAATATTACAGGCAGAGCAAAGACCGTTATACGGAAAGCTATGGCAAAGACGAATCTGACCAGGGATTTGACGCCAGGTCATCTAAAAAGGAAAGATGGAATATCCGCCTGGGAAAACGAAATACCTGGTATGGGAAATTTTTCACGATTGCGGCAGCAATTTTGATAATTGTGGTGGTGGCGAATGTAGTAGCATTTTTGCTGCCGATTCTGGTGCCTGTAATATTAATATTATTGATAGGTTCCTTATTTTTTGGGAGCAGACGATAAATGGAACATGTAGGAGGAACATATGGAAACGGTAAAAATTAGTAAAGGCAGGCATTTCCTGCGAAAAGGCGACAAGATAAAAGGGTTGTTTGTAATTTTGCAGGGAAGCGTTCGCGCTGTCTCAAAAAATGACGAAATGGATATGCAGGCAGGGAGCATTGTGGGAATGCTTGAGAGCGCCTCTGATTCCTATCTGTGCGATTATGTGGCGAATACAGATTGTGTTTTATATGCTTACCCATATCGTCAGATTGACGATTATAAAAAGATTTTTGCATCAGACGAAAAATATGTGGCAGTGTTTACCATGGGCGCTATGCACCAGGCGGCAGAGATGCTTGGAAGGTACGACATGTTCTGTAAAATGGCGCAGAGGTTTTATATGAGCCTGATGGATTTTTACGGGGAATATAAGAAATTATGCAATGATTATCAAATCGCCGAAAAACCTTTTCAGCGTATTTCCTCCATGCCTCCAGCACGGCTGAATCAGCCGATTGCCAAGTGGACGATGGAATATTATGCGAAGATGTCCACCCTTTCTTTGAAGTCCATGGACCAATTTCTAGGTCGTGATTATTGCATCGGGATAGGAGAGATCCAAAATGCCGTTTGCTGGATGGTGAGGAGCAAAGAGCTGATTGAAACTTTAAAGAGTTATCTTGGTGTTTATAAGGAATTGCTGCTGACCTCTGGTTCAGAAGATTTGTTTCAAATGTATTTTGAATTGGCACGGAAAGCTTCTGGAACGGGAATGGAGCTGGAACCTATTTTCCAGAAAATTTCAGAGATTATGAAATTTGCCAGAGAGTGCCGCTTGTTTTCAGAAAAGCTAATAGAAGCGCGGTTTTCAGAGTATGAAAGCTATGACTTTTATAAAAGCGCGGAACTTGCAGAGACCGACATCTGGGTGGATGAGCCCATGGAGGAGTATGAGGAGGGAATTGATTACTTGGGGCAGATTCTTGCCTATGCTCAATATGACGAAGGAAAAGCGGAAGCGTTCACAAACGCATTGCGGCAATACAAGAATCTTCCAGACAGGCTTGCAACCACGGACGATGTTCGAAAGTTGCGCAAACAAATTACTCAGGATTTTTATGATATATATGAGCTGGCTTTTTACCGCAGCTTGGAAAATGCCAAAATGTCTCCGGCAGTAAAAATGTTTTTAAACTTCGGCTTCATGGACGAAGAACTGGCAGGCGCGGATAATGCCCACAGCTTGTATGATCTGACACAGCAGCTGCAGCGCTGCAAAGCGGATAATGTATTTACCATATATGAGTGGTTGATGAGCATTTATCGTGGAGAGAATGAACCTTCCAGAAATGAATTTGACATGGATTTTACGAATTACCTCAATGAGCAGAAGAAAACAGGAAGGATTACCGCGGCGCAGATGGGCGAGATGGCGCAGGATACCAAGCAGAAAGTGGATTTTGAGATGAAAAATATGTTTGTGTCCACAAACCGCGCTACTTATGGCAAGATTTCCACGTTCTGTCCGATTTTGTGCGAGGATGACATTATCGGCACAGTGGAGAACATGCTGATTACGGCAGAAAAGGCAAACAATGCCCTAGATACGATCCGCAAGATAGACTTCTCTTTATTTTACCGGGAAGTCGGCTATTCCGATCCAGAGCATGAGGTCAATATGGAAGTGATTCAGAAAGAGGTCTTGCCAAATGTGATTCTGATGCCGAATGCTGGGAGCAAAGCGATGATGTGGCAGGAGACCGCAGGGATCAAAAAGGATACTTCGGCGAGATTTATTTTCCCTATATTTACAGTGGTGGATGTCGAGGAAATGATGATCGAGGTCTCTGGAAGGTTCCGCTGGGAGATGTGCCGCAAGATTCAGGGCGTGCGCTGGAATGACATTACAGAAGCGTCATTGACGTCAGAATATAATGACTATATTCAGTATTACCGCAAGAATCATGATTTGTCCCCTGATGCAAAGCAGAAAGTGAAGAATGCCCTGACCAAGGCGAAAAACAATTTCCGGGAGGTCTTTGTAAAGGACTACCAGAGCTGGATCCGCTACGAATCCAAGGGAAGCTTTCGCTTGAACAAGGTGTCCAGGGATATCATTTTCCGGTACTGCCCGTTTAACAAGGAAACACGGAATATGTTGCGTGCAAATCCTATGTACCGGGAAATGTTTGAGAAATATGAAATTTTAAAAGAGCGTAAAAAGCGCCATACAGAGCTATGGTATGACCGCTATAAGAAAAAAGGCGGGGAAATTAATGATGAGCTTCAGGCAAATTGGGATTTTTATGACATGTAAGAGATTCATGCCTGCTTGAAAAGCAGCCAGGACTTTCAGATTATTCAGCAGAATATTTGAGAGTCCTGGCTTTTCTATATGGCTATGATTTTATTTTTGAAAGCAGGGAGCTTTTGTAAAATGCAGTTTCTATACAATAATATGGATCAAATTCTTGGGATGGGAATACCGTATCCTGTATATAGCAGTTATGAGGGCAAAAGGTTCATTTTCATTGTGAAGCAAGCCTGGAACATTTGGCGCTCTATGCCTTGTAGGTTACAACATATTTCAAATTTAAGACGAGAAAAAACCAGCGGGGGAGCCACTGGTTTTTTCTATGAGGGGAGTATAAATAATTAATAAGGGGTATAACTTTGTAAAAAGTTCTCCAAAGGAGATATCCTTTTTACAAG
>OFFV01000153.1_pt1 | contig 61715 bp, 50 predicted proteins | sample 1521461 | NCBI WGS metagenome assembly OFFV01 (sample SAMEA3504120, study PRJEB24116) | mouse gut metagenome | biome: mouse gut; feature: mouse-associated habitat; material: faeces | place: Denmark | collected 2011 | reverse complement strand
ATATATTAATTGTGGAAGATAACAAAGAAATAGGTATTTTGCTGTGTGATTTTTTGCGTAAGGAGAATTACACGGTTAGTGTAGCCCAAACCGGTGAAAAAGCTTTGGAATTGTATGAAAAATATGGAGCCAAAGTGATTGTGCTGGATATTATGCTTCCCGGAATGGATGGATTTGCGGTTTGCTCCAAGATTAGGGAGACTTCCAATACCCATATTTTAATAGCCAGTGCCAGGGTGGAAAAGAATGATAAATTAAAAGGCTTAAATCTTGGTGCAGATGATTACATTGAGAAACCTTATGATATAGAGATTTTAATTGCCAAAATAAAAGGCATCTTTAAAAGAAAATATGGTCAGGCAGAGATTGTAGAAGGGAATATCCGTTTGAATACTGTGCAGCAGTCGATCTATGTAGATGGGCAGAAAAAAGAAGTTACCGAAAAGGAGTTTGAACTGTTAAAGCTGCTCATCGAGAATAAGAATGTAACTATGAAGAAGGAATATTTGTTCAATACCGTTTGGGGAAGTGACAGTGATTCGGAGATTCAGACACTGACGGTACATATTAAGTGGCTTAGGGAAAAAATAGAAGAAGAACCCAAAAAGCCTAAACATATTATTACAGAGTGGGGAGTAGGGTATCGGTTTGAGTAAGTTTAAATTTTTTATGCTATTGATTGTCATTGCAGAGATTTTGCTTATACTGTCAACGAATATATTGTATTTTCGACAAAACAATGGCGGTGAAGGGAAATTATATTTAGTAGAAGCAAGGCGTGTGATTAAGGAAATAGAAGAACAAAAACTGGAGGCTTCCGAAATAGAAGCAATGAGTTTCAATCAGTATGAGACGATAGCAGGAATCAGAGAGTTTGTTGCCGGAGAAGCCTGTGACAACGATTACTTAGTGGAAGAAATAGCTGGTAAACTGTATCGGATAGAATATGTAGAGGAAAGAAGTTCACGACTACCTTTGTACATAAATCTCTCGTTGCTGGGTATGATGATTGTAACAATTATTGTGCTCGTGTATGTGTATCATAAAGTTTTAAAGCCTTTTCAGGATATGAGTAATTTATCTTATGAGCTGGCGAAAGGGAATTTGTCCATGCCTGTAAAAGAAGAAAAAAGTAAGCTGTTTGGGCGTTTCCTGTGGGGAATGGACATGCTTCGCGAAAAGTTGGAGGATAACAGGGAGAGAGAACTTGCATTTCAAAAGGAGCGGAAGACATTGATTCTTTCTTTGTCCCATGATATTAAAACGCCGCTTTCTTCCATTGAATTGTATTCGAAAGCGCTGTCGGAGGATTTGTATGACACACAGGAGAGAAAGGACGAAGCTTTGCAGGGCATTGTAAGGAATGTGAAAGAAATAAAGGGGTATGTGAATGAAATTGTAACTGCATCCAGAGAAGATTTTTTGAATTTGGAAGTGCGTATGGAAGAGTATTACCTTCCAGAGGTTATGAAAGTCACGATAAGTTATTACAAAGATAAGTTATCTGTCATTCACACCGAATTTCAAGTGGATGAAATATCGGAATGTCTTGTCAAAGGGGATAAGAACCGTATGGTTGAGGTTCTGCAAAATGTTATGGAAAATGCCATAAAATATGGCGACGGTAAACGCATCCGCATTTCGTTTGGGGAGGAAGAAGACTGTAAATTAATACAGATCGAGAACTCGGGGTGCAATCTGAAAAAAGAGGAACTTCCAAGTCTTTTTGATTCCTTTTATCGTGGAAGCAATAGTACCGGTATGAAAGGGAACGGTCTGGGACTTTATATTTGCAAAACATTGATGCGCAAAATGGAAGGGGACATCTTCGCGCAAATGAATGAAGATGTTTTTGGTGTGACGATAGTCGTTAGAAAAGCATAATGGGTATGAAAACTTCAGGGTTATATTCAGTGACTCTGAAGTTTTGCATTTAAGGATTATTTAATAATTTCTCTTGTAGAATCAGTTCAGAAACAAGAGAAAGGGGTAACAAAATGTATCTAAACATCCTAAAAAAAGATTTAAAACGAAAAAGGGCAATGAATCTTATTCTTCTATTATTTATTATTCTTGCCACAATGTTTGTAGCGTCAAGTGTAAACAACGTTATAAATGTTACCACAGCACTGGACCGTTATTTTGAAATGGCGAATGCGCCGGATTATTGTGTGGTTACTATGAATAAAAATCTTGCCGTTGACATTGACGAAACGGTAAGATCGGCATGTGCGGTAGATCATTATGAAACGGAAGATATATTGTATTTATCGACTGAAAATTTTATCTATGAGGACGGGGATATCGTTCTCGAGCAAGGTACACATCTGGTTCAGAGCGATATTTATATGAATTATTTTCTTCCTGATGGCAATATCCTTGAAACGGTAGGGCCGGGCGAATTATATATGGCGGAAAGTAAGGCGGACGCTTTTGGTATTGATGTGGGCGATAAGCTTACCATAGAGGTAAACGGTGTGAGCCGTGAATTTGTTCTTGCAGATAAAATAAAGGACGCACTTTTCGGCTCAGGTCAGTCCACGATCACCCGTTATATCATAAGCGAGGAAGATTTCGCGTGTTTCCTTTCTGCAGAAAACGCGGAGGAATATTACGGTGGTACGCTTGTCTACCTATATTCTTCCAATATGGAAACGGCTCTGCCGCAAATAAAACCGCTTGTAGATAACAGCCTCCTCACAATGGATAAAGCCTCGGTAAAATTCTTCTATATTTTTGATATGATAGTGGTAGGTATTCTGCTTGTGGTAAGCATTCTGCTTATTATAATAGCATTTGTGGTTTTGCGTTTTACCATTTCTTTTACACTTTCCGAGGAATTCCGTGAAATTGGTGTAATGAAGGCTATTGGTATCGGCAATATTAAAATCCGGGGTTTATACCTTGTGAAATATATGGGACTTTCTGTGATCGGTGCGGCCATCGGTCTTGCATTTAGCTTTCCTTTCGGTAAAATGCTTATGAGCATTTCCTCGCAGGCAATTATTGTCGAAAATCAGAGTCCGATTTTGGTAAGCATTCTTTGTGCCGTTCTTGTTATCGCAGTCATTTTATTGTTCTGCTATGGCTGTACAGGCAAGGTTAAGAAATTGACGCCCATTGACGCAATCAGAAACGGTCAAACAGGTGAACGCTTTCGTAAAAAGAGTCTTATGAGTTTAAGTAAATCCAAGCTTCCGATGGCGCCTTTCCTTGCACTGAATGATATTGTAAGCAGTCCCAGACGATATAGTATTATCACACTCACATTCTTCCTCTGTCTTGCCCTTTTGCTGGTGCTTTCGGCAACTGTTTCTACTATGAACAGCAACAGTCTTGCGACAGCATTTGGATGGGCAGATTGCGATATCTGTTTGGATAGTAAAATAGTTATGGAATGTATGCAGGAAGACGGACACGAAAGGCTTGAAAAGAACCTTGAGGAAATGGAACAAACTCTTGCAGAAAGCGGCATTCCTGCAAAATGCTATCAGGAAATGATGTTTATTCTGCCTGTATCTTTCGAAGAAAACGAGAGCAATATTGCTATCTATCAGGGCACAGGATCAACAATGGATATGTACGAATACACAGCAGGAATATCGCCGCAGAATACCGATGAAATTGCAATAACACGAATTGCTGCGGAAAATCTGAACGCAAATATCGGTGATACTGTTACGGTGAAAAACATTGACGGAGATAAGGAATATATTATTTCGGCGTTTTTCCAGTCTATGAATATGCAGGGCAGCGCTATCAGACTTCACAGTGATGCGTATATAAATTACGTTCAGGCAGCAGGCAGCCTCTATACGCAGATTGCTTTTACAGATCATCCGGACAGCAAGGAAATAGAACGAAGAATGGAGGAGATTCGGAGGATTTTTCCCGAATATGAAAATATAAGAACCTGTGCCGAAGCAGTAGCAGATATGCTCGGTATTACGGAAACTCTTGACGCAGTAAAATCCTTTGTAGTTGTTCTGTCAATCCTATTAGCCGCACTCATAACCGTACTTATGGAGCGTTCTTTTATCGCAAAGGAGCAAGGTGAAATCGCACTTATGAAAGCCGTAGGCATACGAAACGGAAAAATCTATGCATATCACACTTTAAGGTTTTTATTCGTGGGAATCATTGTAGTGATGATCGGTGAAATTTTCGCAATGCCTCTTACGCACCTCTGCATAGACCCGATCTTTGAAATGATGGGTATGGAGCTTGCACCCTCCTACGTTATCGATCCTGTTGAAATGTATCTGGTATTCCCTGTTGTGATTCTTGTTACAACAGCCGCAAGTGCATTCCTGACCTCAATTTACACAAGAAAAATCAAGCCCTCCGACACTGCTAACATTGAATAACATTGAGTAAAAATGGAATAAGAAAGGAAACTATTATGAATATCTTGGAAGTAAAAGACCTCTGCAAAACATATATCGTAAACAAACGCCAGAACAATGTTTTGAAAAATGTAAACTTTACTGTTTCTGAAGGCGAAATGGTAGCCATTATGGGTCCGTCAGGTTCGGGTAAATCAACTCTCCTGTATGCCGTTTCGGGCATGGATTCCATTAGCGCAGGCGAAGCAAAATTCTGTGGAAAGAACATTGCAAAAATGGGTGAAAAGGAGCTTGCAGACTTGCGTCTTGATGAAATGGGCTTTATCTTTCAGCAGATGTATATGCTTAAAAATCTGACCGTGCTCGACAATATTATTCTTCCTGCAGTACAATCTGATAAGAATACCGAAACACGTAAGGAAACGGCCCGGCGTGGACAAGACCTGATGCGTAAGCTGGGGATTATTGACATTGCCGATAACGATATCAATGAAGTTTCGGGAGGGCAGCTTCAGAGAGCCTGTATCTGCAGGAGTATGATTAATATGCCCAGGGTTTTATTTGCGGACGAACCGACGGGAGCTTTGAACAGAACTGCGTCAAATGAGGTAATGGAGGAATTGGTAAAGTTAAACGAAGAAGGAACAACGATTATGATGGTAACCCATGATGCAAAGGTAGCCGCAAGGTGTTCCAGAGTGTTGTATATTGTAGACGGTAATATTAAGGGCGAGTATATAAGTCCTAAAGACTTAGAGATAGAAGAGAAGGATCGGGAGAGGCTACTAAATAGCTGGCTATTGGAACTGGGATGGTAAGTATATTTTTCCTTCCTTGCAGTTAATCCAACAATTAAGAGATCGGAAATTGAAAGAAGCAGTATAAAAGGCGAATCTGTGCACGAAATGCAGATTCGCCTTTGTTCTTTTACAGCAGCAGTATTTTGGCAGAACCGGTCTGCCCTGCACAGGACAGCATTCCGATTATAGGCCAAGAAGTCTTCCGGCCTCCCTGCGGTATAGTTCCGGCAGATAGAATCTGGAATGAAGGTAAAGGGGAATGAAAGCCGGGGGAAGCAATTCCGCCAATATTTCTTCCATTGCTGGTTTTATGCGATCCAGCGCGTCATAGTTTTGGCGGTAGTTTTCTTTTAAAAATGTAATGATTTCCTCATTTTCCGGGCACATATCCGCCCGAAAGAGCATATCCTGCACAGGCAGCCCGGTTACAAGAACTTCATCATATTGCTGCATGATATCCAGGAGCCGGGCGGTTATATCATTTTTGTGGCACAGGGGCAGATACAAATGGGGAATCAGATAATAGTCCTCCAATGTGAAATGCTCCGTGAGGAAATCCGCATCCCCAATGCCGTGGTAAAGAGCGAAAAAACGCCGGGGATAGCTATTCTGCGCGGCGTTGGGATTCCAGGCCTGTTCACAGCCGTAAAAGGTCAGATAGCGGGTGGTTTCCAGAAGGCCGTAAGGATTTCCCAGGGCAAAGGAAGCGGACCAGTTGGTGAAAATCAACCCACCCAGCCGGTACTCTTTATTTACCTCTTTCCAGTTTGCCAGATTGAAAAGGCGTCTTGGCGCCACGGGATGATTTTGAGCGGCGCTGTCGTCCCAACAGCGCACAGACGGGGCCCCCAGCACCGCCAGGCCGGCGCGGCGGAATTTCTCCACAAAAGAAACCGCCCGCTTTTTCAGATTTCTTCCGCTGTAAAGCCATACGGCGACAATAATTCTTTTGTCTAATAAAGCAAGTTCCTCCTCCGTGGCCTCCTTTAACATATCATGCCAGATAATGGGTTGTTTCCCCAACGCAACGGCATATGCGGCAACCTGATTCATGAAGCTGATAAACAAAGCGCTTCCGCTTTTGCCGGAGGATTTGCACCGGGCGCAGGTACCGATATTCCGCACCTCATCTCCTCCAAGATGCAGATACCGGCTGCGAGGGTGCAGGTCGGAGATCTCCTTTAACAGTCGGCGGATCAGAGAAAGGGACTGCTCCTTCAGGGGACATAGTTCCGCCACATGGTTTGGCTGCTCCCGCAGACCGATAAATTCCGGATGCTTTAAAACATATTCCAGATGGCCGTAGGTCTGCTGCAGAGGAATCACATCAATAAAATTTTCATGGGCGGCTTCCAACAGCTCTTGCAGCTCTGCGCCTGTGAGTCCGTGGGGATGGCGCAGCATTTTTAAATCCGTGAAGGGCAGTTTGTCCTCATATTCTATTAAAAGCCCGTTTATTTTAAAGGAGGCCATGACCCGGATATACTCGATCAGATGCTGACAGGTAGGATGTATGGTTCGCAGATCATAATGGTCGATCCGCAGGGGGGTAAAAGCCCAGTCCCGGATCTGAAGCAGGGGAATTTCCCTGCCGTAAGATTCCAGAAGCTGCTTCATGGTTTGAATGCCGTAGAAAAGCCCGGCAGCAGTAGGGCTGTGCACCAGACAATATTGTTCGGTGACAGAAATCTCGTAATAATCATATTGCTCCCCGGAGGGGATTTCATGAAACGAATCGGAGGAAAGGGCTTCCGGACGGCAAAAGGGGCCGCATCCGCAGAACAGGGCATAGGTTCCCTCCGAAGCGGGTTGGGTGGTGAGCCCGGCAAACAAAGCCGCCCCCCCTTTGACCAGACGGCTGTCATGCCCCGGCATACACAGAGTTGCCTCCTGCGGCAGAGTATACTGTTTATCCGGCTGAACTGTCAATTCTTGAGGTTCGGGAATCAGATTCATATATTCATCTCCTTTAAAACTTTTGCTTTTATTGTATCTGATTCTCTTTACTTCGTCTTATTCTATTTCACTTTTTCTTTGACCTATTCTCGTGGATTGCCATGAAAGGATTTGCGGTACTGCAGCGGGGTAAGACCTGTAAAGGCTTTAAAGGTGCGGTTGAAGTGATTTACATTCTTAAACCCGGCGTCAAGGCAGATTTCCAACACAAAATTGTCTGTATTTTTTAAAAGCTCCATGGCCTTATGAAGACGTATCAGCGTCAAATGTTCAATAAAGGTTTTTCCGGTCATGGTTTTAAAGAGATAGCTGAAATAAGAAGGGGAAAGCAGCGCCACACGGGCCACCTGCTCTATGGTAAGGGCTTCCGTATAATGCTCGGCAATATATTTCAGAGATTCATCCAGCGCATCTTGATGTCTGGCGAAAACCTGCTGTTCCACTTCCTCAATGGATTGGTTGAACTTGCGGCCTAACAGCACCAGAAGAAGTAAAAGAAGCGCCTTGATGGACAGAATGAAGCTGTCCTCCCTCTGGCTGTATTCGGCTTCGATCTCCGAGAGAAGCGTTTCCGCGTTCACCTGAGATTTACCCGTGAGGTTCAGGCGGGGTCTTACTTCCCCTTCACTGACCAGGAAGGGTTCTATATATGCAAAATTGAAAAGGGATTTGTAATCCTCCATACTCATATTGTTGTCGTGGGAATCTCCAAATAGAAATTCCGGCTCAAACTCCAGTTCGATAATTTCAAAAGCATTTTCCCCGTCCTTTATGAGTCTATGAGGAATATATGGGGGAATAATAAAAACATCCCCTTTTACGATGGGAAAAGTACTGGAGTTAATCTGATGGAATAACTGTCCTTTCTTTACATAATTAATCTGGATCATTTCATGACGGTGCAGTTCGGTGGGATTATCCCTGTCACTGTAATGGCGTATGTATACAGGAAGCTGGCTTTTATTATCCTCCATGGTATACAGACGAATGTTCTTGTATTCTTCTCTGTCTGAGATAAACATATTCTGCCCTCCTTTTACAAAGCGGCGCTGTAATGGGATAGGACTTATACAATAACACAGGTAAGAGGGAAAAACAAGAGGATAGTTTTGTAAAAGATAACTAACGAAATCGTAAATAATATCAATTTTTTGAGAAAATATGTGGAGAAATGGAAAGATAAAAGATATTATAATAAATTCATAAAGGGAGAACTGCCGATGAAAAAACAAGAGGAAACGGAGCCCATAACTCTGATAAAAAATATTCCATATCATGAAAGCATCCGGGGGGAGAACCCCGCATTGGATGCATGGATCCCGGAAAAGCCGGGGAAAACATTGCCGGCCTGCCTGCTGCTGCACGGAGGAGGATGGACCACGGGGGACAAAGGGGACGAGCGGGAAAGGAACATGGCAAAAAAGCTGTGCAAAATGGGGTATGCGGCCTTTTCGGCCAATTACCATATGGCATTGTATGAGGAGGGGCCTTATCGGGGCAGAAGGCTGCAAAGCGCCTGGCCAAAATGCATTGAAGACTGTATGGAAGCGGTGTCTTTTATCCGGAGGAACGCAAACCAATTCTCCATAGATCCGGAAAAAATTGCCGTAATCGGAAGCTCCGCCGGAGGACATCTGGCACTCTGGCTTGCCACGGAAAAATCCTGCGGGATTTCCTGTGCCATTGCGCTTTACCCGGTGGCGGATATTCTGAAATGGGGAGGAGAGCTGTTGATGCCGGCACCTTTTGATGAATCCCGGGAGGAATGGAGGAAAGCATCTCCGGCGCAGCGGCTGGAGCGCCGCCCCAGTCCGATTCTGTTGATTCACGGCGACCGGGATGAGACGGTGGATTTCAGGCTTTCCGTTGATTTTTATAATAAGCTGCTGGAAAAGGAGTATGAAGCGGAAATGATCATTGTGGAGGGGGGACGGCATTCTTTCGATTTTTCGGCGCTGTCGGAGAAACAATTTCAAAGCACGGCCCGTTTTTTGGAGACACATTTGGGGAAGGAGTAAAGGAGCATGAAGAGAAAAGCTAAAATGAGTTTTGAGAGCAGGTTTCGACAGACCTGGAAGGACATAAAACGGGACAGGCTGTTGCTTCTGATGTTTTTACCGGGTTTGATTTATTTTTTTGTATTCCGCTATCTGCCAATGGGCGGGCTGATAATGGCCTTTCAGGATTTTGATATTTTCAGCGGCTTTTTGGATAGTCCTTTTGTGGGGCTGAAGCATTTCAGGACTTTGTTCAGCACCCCCCAATTTGCCCGGATTTTTATGAATACAATTCTGATCAGCCTGTATTCCATCCTCTTCAGCTTTCCGTTTCCCATTCTGTTTGCGCTCTTGCTGAATGAGATGAAATGGACAAAAATGAAGAAACTGACGCAGACCATCAGCTATCTGCCTCATTTCATATCCGTGGTGGTAGTGGCGGGAATGGTGGTGGATCTGCTGTCTCCGGGACATGGTGCGATTGCCCGGCTGATCAGTGTCATAACAGGGAAGGAAGCGCCTTACCTGTTGGCGAATCCTGCCTATTTCAGAACGGTATATATTGTAACGACTATCTGGCAGACAATGGGATGGAATGCCATCATCTTTATAGCGGCCTTGACGGGGGTGGACTATGAGCAGTACGAGGCGGCAACGATGGACGGGGCTTCAAGGCTTCAAAAGATGTGGTATATTACGCTGCCGGCGATCAAGCCCACCATTGTAATCATGCTGATTTTAAGCCTTGGCAAAATCATGGAAACGGGATTTGACTTGATCTTCCTTCTGCAAAACAGCCTGAATTTAAGTTCTTCAGAAGTGATTTCTACCTTTGTCTACAAGCGGGGTATTCTGGGAGAACATACGCTGCCGAATTACAGCTTTGCCACAGCGGCCAATCTGTTCCAATCCGTTATCAGTATGGTGCTGGTAGTGACATCCAATAAGCTGAGCAAAAAGCTGAGCGAAGTCAGTCTATGGTAAGGAGGAGTAGGGATGAGAAAGAAGAAAAAAACGGACGCTCTGGATCTTTTGATCCTGCTGATTATGTTGCTGGTAATTGCTGTGATGCTGTATCCTTTTCTGCTGATTGTAGCTTCTTCCCTGAGCGACCCGGTGCTGGTGATGCAGAATAAGGTGCATATTATACCCAAGGGCATTACCCTGCAGAATTACAAGATGATTTTCCAGAAGAGCGATATCTGGACCTCATATTTTAACACCATATTGTATACCGTAGTGGGGACTTTGATCGGGCTGGTTCTCACGGTGCTGACAGCATATCCTCTCTCCCGGAGCAAATTCACGGGAAAGAACAAATTTTCCATGCTCATCGCGTTTACCATGATATTTACGGGAGGAATTGTACCTAATTTTATGGTGGTGCGCACCCTGAACTGGATCGACACCATCTGGGCCGTGACGGTTCCCGGCTGCATGAGCGCGTATTATCTCATCGTGACAAGAACATTTTTTGAGTCCATACCGTCCAGCTTGGAAGAGTCTGCCAAAATAGACGGAGCAAATGATTTTCAGATACTGGGAAAGATTATCCTACCGCTGTCCGGGCCGATTGTGGCAACGCTGACATTGTTTTATGCAGTCACATATTGGAACAGCTTTTTCGGACCGCTGATTTACTTAAACAGTAAGTCCAAATACCCTTTGCAGATTATGCTGCGTTCCATGCTGATTGAGGGTAATATGGCAGATTTTGCAGGACAGGTGGACACCGGAAATCTGATGGTGGCTACCAGCATTAAGTACACTTGTATCGTAGTGACGTCTCTGCCGATTATCTGCGTATACCCTTTCCTGCAAAAGTATTTTGTAAAAGGCGTTATGGTGGGGGCGGTAAAAGGATGATAACAATAAAAAAGGAGGAGAGATTCATGAAAAAGAACAAAATCACGGCTGCGGTCATGGCGGTGGCAATGGCGGCGGTAATGCTGTCCGGATGCGGCGCGGAAACAGGGGATGTGAAACCGGAAAGCACTGCGCAGACGGCGGAAAATCCGTCAACGGAAACAGAAAACGATAATGCCGGTAATTCCACCATTGTGGACGGGCATACCAGAATGAACCAGGAGGTTACATTATCTTATCTCATTTACGAGCATACGGACTGGCCTGTGAAAGATGACACGCCGGTGAGAGACAGGATGTTTGAGGCCACAAATGTAAGGATTGAAAGCATTGTGGCTCCCGCCACTAATTTTGACGAGAAATTTAACGCCAACATCATGGCCAAAAAACTGCCGGATCTGATGATGGGAAATAACATCAACACCTTAAATGAATACGGCCAGAAAGGAGTGTTTCTTCCGCTGGAGGATTTGATTGCGGAGTATGCTCCCAACATCAATGCGAGACTGGATGAAAGAGCCAGAAAGATGGTTACTGCAAGCGACGGACATATTTATGCACTGCCGCGCTTCGGCCAGGACCGTCTGAGGACGGCATGGCTGATCCGCAAAGACTGGCTGGATGATCTGGGACTGGAAGTGCCTGCCACCACAGAGGAGTGGATTGAAGTACTGCGGGCGTTTAAAGAGAAAGACCCGGGAAATGCGGGAGACCGTCTTGTGCCGTTGATGAACCGCTCCGGAAGCAGTGTATTTTTACTCTACAGCGCGCCTACCTTTGGCCTGCATCCTGAAAATTATACCAAAATGGGCGACAGTTATGTGCTGAACGCGTATACGGAAGAATACAGAAACATGGTGGAATGGTATAGAACGCTGTATGAAGAAGGATTGTTCGACAAAGAATTTGTAACCACCAGCAGCAAACAGTGGGAAGAGGCCATTTCTGCAGGATATGTGGGCGCTTTTGTGGATTTTGCCAATCGTGCCGATACCTTTACGGCTGTTTTGAGGGAGCAGGATGAAGATGCCGAGTTTGTGGTGGCGCCGCCCCCGGTTGGCCCTACGGGCGTTCAGGGTGTTCCTTCCTACTCGGATATTTTGACTACCACCTGTGTTTCCATTTCCAAGGACTGTAAAGATGTGGAAGCGGCTCTGGCATGGCTTGACTATCTGTATTCCGAGGACGGGTCATGGCTGACTTCCGTAGGCATTGAAGGAGTTACTTATACAGGCGTGGATGAAAACGGCGCCCCCGTATGGACGGAGGAGATCGCGAACAATCCCAACAATATGTCCATCACATCCAAGTATGGCATTCAGCAGCAGATGTGTCCCAGAGTTTTGACAGAATATGAATTCCAGCTGATCCAGGGACCTCTTACGCTGGCGGGAAAGGAACTGTGTGAGCCTTATTATGTGGATCCCTATTTCCCCGTTAAGTATACGGAGGAGGAAGCAGAACAGATGACCAATTACAATTCCGCGGTGACGCCTGTCATCAATCAGTATACGGACCAGTTTATCTCGGGAGCGCTGCCCATGAGCGAATGGGAGACCTTCCAAAAGGAGTTAAAGACCCTGGGAGCAGAGCAGATGGGAGAAATCTTTACTGCGGCCCAGAGCAGGATGGGGGAGTAAAAGGAGGAATCATCCATGCAGACCTATTATGACAGCTTATGTGTAAAGACTTATGACAGCAGAGAAGAAATGGGGGCTGCCGCGGCTAAGGACGCGGCGGCCTGCCTGAAAAAACTTCTGGAGGAAAAGGAGGAGGTGAGCTGCATGTTTGCGGCAGCTCCTTCCCAGAACGAGTTTCTGGAGGCGCTTCTGAAAGAACCGGGTATAAACTGGCAGAGAGTGCATGCCTTTCACATGGACGAATACTGCGGACTTACACAGGAAAGTGAAGGAACTTTCAGCCGTTTTCTGTGCAGCGCCATATTTCACAAAAAGCCTTTCTGCTCCGTAAATCTGATCAACGGAGAAAAGGATTTTGAAAAGGAATGTGTACGTTATGAGGCTCTTCTGCGCAAATATCCCGTGGACATCGTCTTTATGGGAATCGGAGAAAACGGACATATAGCTTTTAACGATCCCCCGGTGGCGGACTTTCAGGACAAGGCAGTGATTAAGAAAGTAGAGCTCGATGAAAAATGCCGCAGGCAGCAGGTGAATGACGGATGCTTTCCCTCTCTGGAGCAGGTGCCCGCATACGCATTGACGGTAACGGTTCCCGGTCTGATGAAAGCAAAATATCATTTCTGCATTGTGCCGGGAAGCCGTAAGGCGGAGGCGGTGAGAGATACGCTTACAGGGCCTGTGGCAGAAAGCTGCCCCGCAAGTATTCTGCGCCTGCAGCCCAGGGCCTGTCTGTACTTGGACAGAGAATCCGCTTCCCTGCTTTAAGGCCGGCCAGTAAAGGAGGATGCTATGCTGTTTGGTACTTCAAAAAGGATAATAACGCCGTCTGCACCGTTACGGCTGGCGGGCTATGCCTCCCGGAAGGAATGTTTTCAGAAAGTGGAGGAGGATATCTATGTAAGAGTCCATGTACAGCGCACGGCGGAGGCACAGCTTGTCTTCATATATGGGGATTTGCTCTGGTGGAATACGCAGTTTACGGATATTGCCCGGGTAAGACTGAAAAGGGAACTTGGACTTGACTGGGACAGCCTGTTCTTTGTGGCTTCCCACAATCATTCCGGGCCGGGAACCGGAAACAGCTTTATTCCCCAACTGGAGCAGGCAGAAGAGAGTTACAGGGATTCTTTGCTTGAAAAGATTGTGGAGGCGGTAAAGGAAGCCCTGGAGGATCTGGACGAGGTGACGGTATGGCGTTTTGACGGGAACTCGGAGCTAAATGTTTTTCGTAGGATGAAGCTGGGGAACCGGATTGAGATGCGTCCCAATTTTCAGACGCCCAGCGATACACATCTGACGATTCTGGGATTCTTAAACGCGGACGGAGATATGAAAGGGCTTGTGGTCCATTATCCCTGCCATGCCAATCTTTCCGGACAGAATGTCCTGCATCCGGACTATCCCGGGATTGCTCTCGGTTTTTTGGATCAGGCATATCCGGGATCTGTGTCCATGTTCTGGCAGGGCTGCACGGGGGATCTGAGACCCAGAAATGTATTGGGTAATCATTTCGCGGAAGGAGATTATGAAAAGGCAAAACTTTTTGCCGCGGATTTTGCCGAGGACTGCAAAAGGACGCTTTCCCAATCCGGAAGAAAGATTTCCGAAAAATTGTCCGTACATTCCCGGGAACTTCTGCTTCCGCTGGAGAACCGTAAAACCGATGAGGAACTGAGAGAATGCCTGACTTCCCATGATGAAATCCAGAGAAACTGGGCCGGGAAGGTATTGGAGAAAGGGAATCCGGCATTTGAAAAGCTGAGAATGAAACATGTGAAATACGGAGAGGAACTGGAGGTTTATTTCTTCGGGGCGGAAATGTCACAGGAATATGCCCTCTGGGCAAGGCAGCAGAATCCCGCGGCAGTCTGCACGGCCTATACGGACGGCATGACAGGCTATATCTGTACCGCCCGACAGATTTCCGAAGGAGGTTATGAACCGAAAGATTCCGCAAGATACTTTGCTCTGGGAGGCACTTTCCCCCCGGAGGTTGAAGAGCTGATTAAGGATAAGATGAAGGCTTAAAAGGTAAGGTGATTGAAATGACAGAAGGAAATGTGATGGATATGTATTACCAGGAGGTTCTGGGAATCATCCGGGAAATCCATGAGGAGGAAAAGGATCATATTCTGGCGGCGGCAAGAGCCATTGCCGAACAGGTTAAAAAGGACAGGCTTGTTTATATCTGGGGGCCCGGAGGACATTCCAATCTGGCTGCCATGGAAATCTTTTTCCGCGCCGGCGGCCTGATGCATGTCAGCGCCATATTGAATCAGGACACCATGCTGTCTAACGGCGCATTGAAATCCATGCAGGTGGAGCGTCTGCCCGGATATGGCAGAATTGTGGTGAACGATTATGGCATCGGGAAGGAGGATTTGCTGATCCTGGTCAACGCATACGGGATCAATTCGGCCACCATAGACGCGGCTTTGCAGGCAAAGGAAAACGGTGCTTCCGTAATCGGCGTCAGTTCGTTTACACATGCGCAGAATTGCCCCTTAGATCATCCGGCAAGACATCCGTCGAAAATGAATCTGCATGAAATTGTGGATTATCCGGTAGACTGCAAGGTGAAGGTGGGAGACGCCACCATTACCCTGCCCGGATTCGAACAGAAGATCGGAGCCCTGAGCACTTACGCAAACGCATATGTTTTAAACTGCATTGTGGTAGAAGCCATAAACAGGCTGGTGGAAGAAGGGGTGAATCCTCCTGTATGGCGAAGCGGCAACGCACCGGGCGGAGACGACTGGAATAACAGGTTTTTAGGACGTTTCCGAGACAATGTGAGATGTCTGTAAAAAAGGGAGAGGAAGAAATGGAGAGGTATTTATTCCAAAATGCTGAAATTATTTTTCCCACAGGAATCAGGCCGGGGCAGGTATTGACGGAAAACGGAAAAATCAAGCAGATTTTCGAGATAAACCAACCGGTGGCCCCGGCCCCTGATGTCAGAGTGGTGGACGCGCGGGGAATGTATCTCTCGCCGGGCTTTATCGACATTCATACCCATGGAGGAGGCGGAGCGGATTTTATGGACGGGGATCCGGAAAGCATCCGCACCGCCTGCAAAATGCATATGGCCCATGGAACCACGGCCATAGTTCCCACCACCATGACAAGTACAAAAGAGTCATTGCTGAATTGCCTGGAGTTGTTTGAAAAGGTGGAAGCACGGGAAGAGGATATGCCGGAAATTCTGGGGCTGCATTTGGAAGGGCCTTATTTTTCCTATGGACAGCGGGGGGCACAGAGCCCGGAAAACTTACGAAACCCGGAGCCTGAAGAATATGTAGAGGCATGTAAAAAATCTTCAAAAATCTGCCGTTGGTCCTTTGCGGTAGAACTTGAAGGGGCGGAGGATTTTCTGCAGTTTCTCCGGGAAAAGGGGATTGTGGCATCCCTGGCCCATTCCGATGCCGACTGTGAGCAGGTAAAGCGGGCATGTGACCAGGGATTGAAAGCGATGACACATTTCTATTCCGGTATGAGCGGCGTTACCAGAAAGAATGCTTACCGGGCTGCGGGAGCCATTGAGGCCGGATATCTTCTGGATCAACTGTTTGTGGAGGTAATCGCCGACGGATGTCACCTGCCGGGAGATTTGCTGCAGTTGATTTATAAGATAAAAGGGGCTCACAGAATCTGTTTGGTCACTGACTCCATGCGCGGCGCGGGAATGCCGGAGGGCGAATATATTTTGGGGGGAAGAGAAGGAGGAATTGCGACCATTGTGGAAGAAGGAGTGGCCAAGCTGCCGGACCGCAGCGCCTTTGCGGGAAGTGTCGCTACCATGGACCGCCTTGTACGTACCATGCATGAACTGACAACGGCCCCTCTTCATGAAGTCATCCATATGGCTTCCCTGACGCCGGCCATGCTCATGGGGATCGACGGGAAAAAAGGTTCCGTAAGTCCCGGAAAAGACGCGGATTTGCTGCTGCTGAACGAAAAACTGGAAGTAAATCTTGTGATGGTGAGGGGAAGGATTATGTCTTTTCCTGAGTGAATATTTTTGTATAACCGCAGACATTCCTGCCTTTCTTTATGAAGGGCAGGATTTTTGTCTGCTGCCGTGCAAAAAGGGCATTGTGTGAGAAGCCAGGGGGGAGAGGGGATGGTATGATGGGTACATCAAATATAAGGAGGTGCGGCTATGCACGCATGGGAAGCAGTCGATCAGTCATTAAATTTTATTGAGGAACATCTGAAGGAGGATATCGCTACGGAATATCTGGCAGATTCGGTGGGCCTGTCTCCGTTTTATTTTCAGCGTCTATTCAGGAGACTGGTGAAAAAACCGATACAGGAATATGTAAAACTCCGCCGTCTGGCAAGGGCCGTCGAAGCATTGAAGGATTCCGAACAGCGAATCCTGGATATTGCCCTGGAGTATGGATTTTCCGGCCATGGAAATTTTACGCGGGCTTTTAAGGAAACCTATGGGATTACACCCGAAGAATACAGAAAAGAACTGCAGATGCTCAATACATTTGAGAGACCGGAAATTTCCATGAATTACATTTTAATAGAAGAAGGAGTTCCTCTGATCGTGGGGGGCATGGTTTTGGAGATCTGCAGAAAGACCCTGGAGCGGCCGGAGCACTATCTGGGATTTGAAACGGAAGTAAAGATTGCCCGGCAGGCGCCGGTGGGTGAAAGTACCGGTGTGGATGTCCCCGGCCAGCTTTGGTGTAGATACCACCGGGAGAAACATTCCGCCGCCCCATATCTTAAAGGGGGCATGGAAATGGGAATGTCACATTCCGCAGATCCCGGACAGGGGACATTCTTATATTTTGCCGGAGGACTTGCCAAAAACGTTCCGGAAATCAAAACGGCTTTGGATAAGTCGGCAGCAGGTTTTATCGAGAGGGAGCTTCCTGCAGGAGAATATATTGTCTGCAGAATTGAGGCGGAAAATTTTGAAGATTTGGTGACAACCGCGCTGGACCAGGCTCATAAGTATCTTTTTGAGACCTGGCTCCCCCATCATGACCTGGCCACAGAACCCTTTTCGGCAGAAAAGTATGATCGGGATATGAAAGATATGGCCTGTATGGAAATCTGGGTCAGGGGGATTTAAAAAAATTATTTTTCCTGTCACAGGGAGGAAGAAATACTGTCTAATGCAATATACGGAGAAAATTCTGCCAGGGAGTGCCGCAGAATTGGTTGCCGGGGCAGGAGCATTCCCCATGGGCTCTCCGCATAAAACCATTCGCGCTTCAGAAAAGAGGAACCATGAATTCATTCACAAAGGAAGAGCTTTTGGATCTGATTACAAAAGCCACCGCAGGAGACAAGCCGTCTCTGGAGGCGGTGCTGCTCAGTGTGCAGGATCTGGTATTTAACCTGTCCCTTCGCATGTTGGGAACCTTCCCAGATGCGGAAGATGCGTCCCAGGACATTCTTCTGAAGGTTATGACGCATCTGTCATCCTTTAGGGGGGAGAGTTCCTTTTCCACCTGGGTATTCCGCATCGCAGTGAACCATCTGAAGGACTACAAAAAGCATATGTTTGCCCAGTTCCCCTTAAATTTTGAGTTCTATGGGGAGGATATCAAAAATGCCAGGACAGAGGACGTACCGGATCTGACGCAGAATGTGGAGAAGGCGGTTCTTGCGGAAGAATTGAAGCTGTCCTGTACCAATGTGATGCTGCAGTGCCTGGACCCCGACAGCAGATGTATTTTCATTCTGGGGACCATGTTTCGGCTGGACAGCCGGATGGCCGGGGAGATTCTGGGAATCACGCCGGAAGCCTACCGCCAGCGTCTGTCGAGAGTGCGTAATAAGATGGCTGCTTTTCTGACGGAATACTGCGGCGAATACGGGAAAGGAAAATGTCACTGCGCGGACAGAGTGAACTATGCGATCCAGAGTCATCGGATCCAGCCCGCACAACTCTACTTTCAGACCGCAGTGCCGGCCCGGGTGATGCTTGATGTGAAAGAGGCCATGGAGGAGATTGATGCTCTGTCTCAGGAGTTTTCTTTCTGCAAGACGTATCAGTCCCCGGAAAATCTGAAAAAATTTATAGAAGATTTTTTACACGGAACTTCTTTTTCTGTTGTTGGGAATAGTTAATGCACGCATCGGAAACCGATGAACATACCAGAAAGGAACAGATATGAATACCCGGATTATTTTGGACTATCTGAAAAATTTAAGTGAAAATAACAATCGGGAATGGTATCATGCCCACAAGGCAGAATACAAAGAGGCAAATGCCCGGTTTGAGGCATTGGTGCAGGAGTTAATTCTGCAGATCGGAAAATTTGACAGCAGCATCCTGCCCAGGGAAGCAAAAGAATTAACCTTTAAGCTGGTGAGGGATACCCGCTTCAGCAATGACAAGTCTCCCTATAATCCGGCCTTCCGGGCGCATATCGGCCCCCGGGGGAAGCTGCCGGTTCCCGTCGGATATTATCTGGTGATCAAACCCGGGGGACAGTCTTTTCTTGGAGGAGGGCTGTTTGCGGATATGTTTAAAGAGGCCACTTCCATGGTTCGGGACTATATTGCGTCAAACGGCGGGGAATGGGAGAAGATCCTTCATGACCCGGATTTCCAGAAGGCGTTTACCCTGCAGGGAACGGCTTTGAAAAATGTGCCTGCCGGCTATGACAGAGAGCATCCCCAGGCAGAGTATTTGAAGTATAAAAGCTGGTATCTGGAATATCCGCTCGGGGATGATATGGTTGCCGATGAAGAAAGGTTTCTGGAAGAGGCGGTAAGGCTGTTCCGGCTTATGAAGCCCTTCCATGATTTCCTGAACCGGGCACTGGAGGGCTTTCAGATGCCCGCAAGATAAGGGCAATCTATCGCTGCAGTGCCGCAGTATAAATCTCGCATACGGGAAACGTGATTTTCACCAGTCCGATGGCGATGAATTCGCCGCTGATTTTTTGGAATTCCTTCAAAATTAAGTCGCTTGCCCGGTAAAATACGCTGTCCTCATCCTCCCTGGTGAGCGCCAGCGTGCAGTGCGGCGCCCAGTGATCCGGGCAGTACCATTCCCAGCCCCTGGCGTCAAAATCTTCCAGGGATTTATGTAGTTCTTCCTGCATCCGGTACATACTTTTATTCATAACCGGGGATGCAAAAATGGTTTTTGTGTCGTTGAACATGCCGACGGAACCAATATAGGCGGGCGCCACCTTATGGCTTTTGGCAAAATCCTTTAAACGCTGGATACATTTTTCCTCATCCACGTCATTAAAGCAGGCCAGGGTAAGGTGGGGCCTTGTTTTCCATTCCAGGAATTTTGTGCTTAACTTTTCATCGGCCACTCTTTGGGCCAGAGCGGAGAGTTTCTGTTCCGTAGCCGGGTCAAAATATAATTCTATTGCATATTGCATGTTATTTCTCCTTCCTTATTTAAGCTATATTGATTTTGTTCAATAACTTTTTTGCCCAGCAATGTGATTGACTGTTTCGGACATTTGTTGATACAGCGGTAACACATTGTGCATTTATCGCCTGAAACCGCAATTCCGTTTCTGACGGCAATGTTACGCATGGGACATAGCTTTTCGCATAAACCACAGCCAATACATTTTTGGGAATCTATTTTCAGTTTATCCGTATATTTTTTTGTTTTTCCCCAAAAGTACAGCCTTTGTCCGAATAGACCTGCTAAATGAGATACAATTCCCAATCCCTCCTGGGGGGCTTTTCCCTTTTTTAGTTTGCTCACGGATTTATATATTTTTTCCTCTGCTTTGGCTACCATTTTTTTATTTTCTTCAAAGCTGCGTTTTAATACTTTCTCATCGCAAATACTATCCGGCATTTTCAAATGCAATCCACCCACTATAACAGCACCCTGCTTTATTAACAAACGAGCCAATATTCCTGCACCGTCTCCACTGAAAAGTGCCATTGTTGCAATAATAAAGATGGTTTTGTCTTTCCATATATACGAATGATCAACGATAAAATCCTGCAGTATTTTCGGAATATTGCTGAATTGTACAGGATAGCCCAGGACAATTTCGTTGTGCATAGATATTTTCTGCACTGCATCCGCAGCTTCAATGGAAAACGTCTCTCCTGTCGGATAATATGCCTGCATAAATGTTTCAACGCAATATCTGGTATTACCGGTTCCGCTAAAATAAATCCCGATCATTTGGCTGTCACCTCATTTTCCTCTTCCAGGTCCTTTATGCGCTTTTTCAGGGCGCACAGTTCGGCATCCTCCGGATGGAGATTACCGTGAAAACCATATGGAAAAATAATATATTCTATATCCTCACACAGAAGATAATTCTTGAATAATGAATAAATGTTTTGGGACACAGCGTATTTTGCAGCATCCGTAAAAGGGAAAGGGTTAATTGCACGACACCAATCGGCATCTACATAAGCACATTTTTCATATTATCCAAATCTCCATATCATTTATCTAGAAGGAATTGATATTTGTAAGGTTTTCAGCATATTAAATTATTTAGCAGGCTGTCCAGTTCATGAAAATTATTTACAATATCACCAGTATAATTCTCATTATCCCGGTTGAACAAAACCGTTTTGATTCCTGCTTCCTGTGCCGCATTTAGGTTCTGTACGCTGTTATCAACAAAGACACAATCCTGCGGATCGCATTGCAGATGCTTGATTGTATAGGCGAAAATCCGGTTTTCAGGCTTACGCATATGAATTTCTCCGCTGATAATACTTTCTTTAAAGTATTTTTTTAGCCCATGTAATTCAAATAAATATTTACTCCATTCCTTCACATCATTTGAAAGCAGGACAAAATTGTACTGCCTGTAATTGCGTTCGGCAAACCACAAAAACTCCTGATCTAATGTCAAAAAATTAGTCAGATAATCTCGCATTGTTTCCGCTGGATTCGGATATCCCAATAGGGAAAGAAATTCATCAGAACATAATTCTCCGTTTCCCGCTTTTGTAAATAAAAATTCCTCACGGAATGCTTTTGTAAGTCTCTCATGTTCATTTCTGTTAAAATGCTCAAATGTGTATGGGATAAAATATCCTTTACTTTCCTTTATGATTACACCATACATATCAAGCAGAAGTGTTCGCTTTTTTTCCATAAGAAATCATTTTTCCTTTCACAAACCTGTATCCGGCAGTGGAGTTTGCTTCTCACATTTTTTCCCTGATCAGGCTTTGTATTGTTCAGAGGGAAGGTATAACACAAGGGAAACTTACTTAAAAATCATCAAATTACAATCGGAATTTACCGCTTGCTTCAGAAATTCATTATATAGCACATCACTCAGATTATCAAGGGAAACAGGGGGAACCGGGATAGGGAAACAAGGGAAGCAGCAATGAGCAAACAGGGGGAAGCCGGAATGGGCACAAATGGCGAAATGCGAAAAGGGGTTTACACCGGGCGGGCAGAGAAGTATACTGATGAAAAAACAGGGCCGCCTGTGGAATTCGGGGCGGATTGAGATTGACAAAGGAGGAAGAGATTCCGTGAAAAAGCATTTGATATATTCAGGAAAGTTGTTGTGGGTGGCTCTGGCTTTGCTGGGCCTGTCCACAGTGGGAGGCTGTGGGAACAGGAATCAGATCCCTTCAGAGACGGATATTTTATGGGGGGAAGGAGCCGCCGGGGCGGAGAATGCGGCGGGGGAAGAAGCCGCCGGGGCGGAGAATGCGGCGGGGGAAAGTCCTGCTGGGGCAGAGAATGTGGCGTGGGAAAGTCTTGCCGGGGCGGAGAATGGGACAGGGGAAGGCTTTAACGGGGCAGATTTCCCGGCGGAAGAGGCTGCCGCTGAGGCGGAGGATGGGTACGCGGAAGCGGAGTATATAGCGGCGCTATACCGCGACCTTTATGACCGGGCGATGGAGGCTGACACTCTGGGAAGCCTGGAAAGCCTGCAGGCCATTGTGGGCAGGCTGGGAGAAAACGGCTATGCGGCGGTGGACAGTGAAAATCAGGTGGATATGACGGGGGCGGAACGGGCTGAGGCTTTCTGCAAAGCAGTGGAGGCCGGGGAGAGCGGGGAACTGACCGTTGTTGTGGTGGCCTCCGGGGGAGGATTTCGGAAGTACGATTTCCGAACAGAGGACGGCAAAGTAGATATTGTCAGAGGCTACTACCAGTATGGCCCGGAGGGACGTCTGGAAGAGAGAAGCATTGTGGGCTATACCGCCAGCTTCTGGGAATATACGGAGGATGGGTATCTGCTGTTTTCCGGGAGTTATTATTCGGAGGAGGGCTATATTCTTACACTGAACGACACGCCGGAATCCGCAGCGCTGCGGGTGCGTCCCCTGGACGCGAAATGCAGGGCGTTAAACCGGCAGTATATTATGCCGGTGGGATATGGCAGAAACAATTTGTTCCTCACGGATTGGAGCGGGGAAGATTTGGGAAGCCTGGATTTTTACGATCTGTTTGACAGACTTTACCCGGTCTGTTATGGCAGGGCCGTTCCCTACAGCGGACCGGGCGGCTCGGACCGGGAGGCATCCCGGCGTGTTCCGGAGCAGGAGTTCGAGGAAGTGATCATGGCCTTTATTCCTGTGAGGACAGAGACATTGCGGGCAAGAACGGTGTATTTCCCGGAGGAGCACAGCTACGGATACCGGCCCAGAGGGTTTGAGGAGGCGGAGTACCCGGAAATCCCTTACCCGGAAGTGGTGGACTATACGGAGCGGGAAGACGATACCATCCTGCTGACAGTGCAGGCGGTGTACCCGTATGAGAATACCTCCAGGGCATTTTCCCATGAAGTGGTGGTCCGTCCGGGGGAGGGAGGCAGCTTTACCTATGTGTCCAATAAAATGCTTACGCCGGCGGAGGATTGTGACCTGTGGTGGCATACCGACCGCCTGACCCGGGAGGAGTGGGAGGAGAAGGAGCGAGAGGAGAAACAAGACAGGGGGCTATTCGGAACTGGAGGAGTATATCACCCGGGATTTTGACGGGCTGGGAGAGGCAGTTACCCGGATGCTTGCGGGGGAGGAAGCCGAGGTCAATGTACTTGGTTTTTCCAATGATTTGGACAGCTTTCAAAATAAGGACGAGGTGATAACGGCTCTGGTTCATCTGGGATATATGGCTTATTCGGCGGGCAGGGTCCGAATCCCCAACAGGGAGATAGCAGAGGAATTTGCCAATTCCGTTAAAAAGGTATTTACACGCAAAGTTTGTTGCAGAAATGTTATTTGTCAAGTATAATGTACATTACAAATGATAAGAAGCTATAGATGGGGACTTTAAATTATGAAAAAACCGTTATATATTCTCTTCAGGCATCTTGCGCCGCTGATTGAGCAGGCAGGAGAAAGTATTTTTGTGAGCCTTTTATTGATCAGACAGTTGGCGCAGAAACGCGGATCATCTGTACATGGAGCCCCATCATCTGATTCCCATGGCAAAGACAGAGCATTTCGGCGTGAGCCTGGACCGGGAGCAGAATATTTTTTCCCTCTGCAGCAACTGCCATAATCAGATCCACTATGGCACCAGGGAGGATGTGCGGCGTATTATCTCCCTGCTGTTCAAAAAAAGGCAGCGGGAAATTGGTTCCATATTAGGGAGAGATATCACCCTGGAGGAGATTTATCAAATTTATCATGTATTGTGAGAGACATAGAGGGGACTCGCTATGAAGCGTTTATTCCATATCCTTCCGGCAGATTTTTTCAAGCCTCTGACAAGTAAATACAGGCAGGAATACGCAGACTGTATACTGCGGCTTTTTAATGCTTTTAAGCCGGAGATCTCCTACGGTGTGAACCGGGAGATTGTGGTAAAAGAATTGGCGGATTATTTCGAGGCCGACGATGTGGAGATGAGCTTTGACGGCGAGACCTTTGTGTCCGATGCCAGGGAGAAGGCCAACGGGGTTATCGCCATGCTGAAAAAATGCGGCTGGATCGAGTATGAGCAGGAGACGAACCATCAGATCAACGTGGTGCTGCGGGAGTACGCGATTCCCATGATCGAGGGCATGAACCGGGTCATCCGGGAGGAGGAGGCGGAGTATCAGGGGATTATCTCCCAGATCCATGCCAGCCTGCAGAACGAGGAATTGTACGGCAAACCCTATGAACTGATCATCCGGGGCGTGCAGGAGAACACGGAGCGTCTGCTGTCGGAACTGAAGAAATTGAATGCCAGTATCAAGCGGCATATGGACGCACAGACCAATGATATGGATGCCGCAGAAATTCTGAATCATTTCTTTGATTATCATAAAAATATCGGTTCCAAGGCGTATCTGCGCATGAAAACCAGCGAAAATATCTCCTATTTTCGAACGGCCATCATAGAGCGGATCCAGTGGATCATGGAGTCTGCCGATATCATGGACCGGGCGGTGGCCGGTTATATGGAAGTGGAAGAGACGGAGGATGCCGATCTGGCCTATGATCAGGTGATAGCCATGCTTATGGATATCAAATCTTCTTTTTACCGTCTGGACGATATTATCGAGGAGATTGACCGCAAACATGCCAGATATATGCGGGGAGCGGTGATGCGGGCCAGATTCCTGCTGGCCACAGGCAGTAATCTGGAGGGAAAGCTTTCCCGGATTCTGGATCTGTATGTAAAGCGGATCAATGGGGAGGAGGAGCGCGCGGAGGAGGATTACCGGGAATTGTTTTCTCTGTATCCCCAGAATTACCTGTCCCCGGAGTCCCTGCAGACCATACCCGTCACCAAAAAGCTGGGAACCATCAACGGTTTTTCCCAAGGCCCGGGTATGAGCGAGGAGGAGCGTCTGCTGTACAAGGAGGCGCTCAGGGCCAGGAACCGCAGCCGTTTTTCCCGGAAAAACATCAACGATTATGTGGCCGGTCTTCTGGGAGAACGGGACCTGCTGCCGGTAACGGAGGTGCCTGTGGAATGCGCCAGAGATCTGATCCGCATTATCTATATAAGCATTTATGCGGGAAACCGTTCCAATAATTACACCATTCAGAGGAGCGGGGAACGGGTGGAGATAAAGGGGTATTCCCTGCCTTATTTTGATATCGTAAAGGTATGAGAGAGGAAAAGGCAAATGTTTGAGGAAATCATGGAGTCTACGGCTCAGAAAGAAAAGTTCCGCACAGCCGCCAACAAGCTGCTGAACCAATGCTTTCTGCTGCGCAGGCGGGAGGACACCAAAAAGGAGTATGTTTATGTCCGGCAGAACCGGGAATTGTTTGTTCCCTTTTTTGATCTGCTGGGATATGAGCTTCGGATCAACGAAGACCAGGGAGTGATCGGCATTGTGAACCAGTTCGGCACGGGGCGTCTGGCCCTGGGCAAATACGAGAGTATCTTCCTGTTGATCCTGCGCATCCTGTATGTGGAAAAGCGCAAGGAACTGGGCGCTTTTTCCGAGGAAGCAACCGTGCTGATGGAGGAGATTCGGGAGAAATACGCCATGCTCAGGATCAAGGCCAAGCCCATGCTGGACAAGGGGATGGAGCGGCAGATGATCAGTCTGCTGCGCAGATACAATCTGATCCAGAGCCTGGACGGCGATGTGAGCCGGCCGGAAGCCCGGATCGTTGTCTACCCCTCCATCCTTATGGCGGTGGCAGTGGAGGATATCAACGATTACTATGCCATGACGGAACAGAAACTGCAGGAGTATGCCGGAGGAAACGGGAATGGAGAACCAGAAGAAGATTCTGACCAGAGTACAGTTGATTAACTGGCACTATTTTGAGAACGAGCGGGTATCCTTTCACGGCTCTACCTTAGTCAGCGGCGAGAACACCGCAGGAAAATCTACTATATTAGATGCCATACAGCTGGTGCTCACCACCAACACCCGGCGGTTCAACGTGGCCGCCAATGAGAGGGGCAACAGGAGCCTTAAAGGCTATGTCCGCTGTAAGGTGGGGAATGTGGGGGAGACATATCTGCGGAAAAACGCGGTACCGGCCAATGTGGCTCTGGAATTCTATGAAGAGAAGGGAGACCGCTATTTTGTCCTGGGTGTACATATGCTTTCCCCGGATGAGGAGAGCCAGGTGACGACACGCTGGTATGTGGAGGAGTGCAGGCTGGAGGATCTGTCTTTCCGGGTGGAGGGCCGGGCGGCGCTGGCGGAGGAGTTCCGGGTAAAGGGCAGAAAGTTGTCTTATATCGAGCAGAAAAATGCTGCCAGAGACCGTTTCAAACGCCGCCTGGGGAACCTGGACGACAAATTCTTTGATATAATTCCCAAATCCCTGGCATTTAAGCCCATGGACAATGTAAAAGAATTCATCAACAAATTCGTGCTGTCGGAAGAGCGGGTGGATGTGGTTTCCCTGCGGGAGAATATAGAGACGCTCAGCGAACTGGAGGGGATTCTGGAGCGCTCCAGGAGGCAGCAGGGCGCTTTGGAGGAAATTCTGGGCAAATACGGGGAGATCGAGGAAAAGGAAAGGGGCATCCTGGTCAACGATCTGCTGCTTAAAATTGCAGGCCGGGACGCTGCCGGGCTGGAGGTGGAGAATCTGGAGAAGGACATCCGGGTAAAACGCCAGTCCGTGGAATCCAACCGGGAACTCACGGAGGAACTGGGCAAACGGCTGCGGACTCTGGAGGAGCAGATTCTGGCGATTCATGTGGACAGGCAGTCCAATCAGTCCAGCCGTCTGTTGGAAAAGGCCCAGAGCCGGATCGGGGAATTGGAAAACGATATACGGGAAAAGCAGGAAGAAGAGAAGAGGCTGAAAGAACAACTGGGACATCTGCTGACCTATCTGCGGGATCTGGCAAAGCTGGATTACAGGCCGGTGAGCCGCCCGGAGGCGGAACTGCTGGGAAAGGCGGCAGAGCAGCCGGAAGGGGCGCCCCTGCAGGAAGAGAAAGCCCGCATCGTAGAGAAGCTGGAGGCTTTCACGGGGAAAGAGCAGAAAGAGATTGAGGAAAACTGGGCGGTGCTGACCGCGGAGATGAAACAGATTTCCCAGGAGATTACGGATTGCCAGGAACTTCTTAAAAAACTGGAGAAGCGCCTGCTTCCCTACCCGGAGTATGCCGTCAGGCTGAAAGGGCTGGTGGAAAAGGAATTTTCCCGCAGGGGCATTCGCTCCAATGTATACTTTCTCTCCGAACTGCTGGAGATCACGGACCCTGTCTGGAGCAATGCAGTGGAGGGTTATCTGCATACTCAGAAATTCTACCTGGTGGTGGAACCGGAGCACTATGAGGCGGCGCTGGAAGTCTATGCCCGACACCTTAAAAATATCCATACCGCAGGTATTATCAACAGCCGCAGGCTTCCCGTGGAACAGGAGGTGAACCGGGATTCCCTGGCCTATGTGGTAAAGAGCGAGAACCGCTATGCGAAAGCCTATGCCAATTATATTCTGAGCCGTGTGACCCGGTGCACGGACATCCATGACCTGGAAAAGCATTCCATTGCCATTACGCCGGACTGCATGCTTTACCAGGGGTATGTGGTGCGGCATTTAAACCCCAGAGACTATGAGAATCCCTTTATAGGCCAGTATGCCTACCGGGTACAGATTCAGAACGTAAAAAAGGACATTGAGGAAAAGACTTTGCGGCGAAGTGCTCTGCGGGAGAAGAGCAATCTGTACGGCGATGTGCGGGAGAGCGCCCGGAAGGTGAATCTGGAACTGCTGCATTTATATATGTACGCGCCGGACCGGCTGGAGGAATACAGGAGGCAGATGGCCCAGGCCAGGGCGGAACTCAAAGAGGCGGAGCACGATCCCACTTTGATAGAACTGAACATGAAACTGGAGGAGAAGGAGAAGCAGCGGGATACTTTGGCAGAGGAAAAGGAGCGGCTGATCAAAGAGTCCATACGGTTGGACAATCTGATAGAGATGAGCCAGGAGAAGATGGCTGAGAAGCGGAAACTTCATGAGTCCCTGCGGGAAGAATTGGAGAGGCTGGCGGATACGGAGGGCATGGCTTACGGAGACGCCTGGGAGAAATACCTTCAGAACCGAAAATCCAAGAGTGCCCGGGAAATATCCCAAAACTTTGTGGCTTCCGGCGCCAAATTGACGAAAGATAAGGAGGAACTGGTGAACGGCAAGGGCGGCCTGCTGGCGCTGCAGACCCGGTTCAACCAGGCCTTTGCGCTGGACTTTTTAACGGGCCAGGGAGCCGTCTCGGAATACCGGGAGGCTTTGCAGAAGCTCCGGGGTGTGGAGATCGTGCGCTATGAGGAAAAGCTGAAGTCTGCCAAAGAGGATTGCGAGCAGATTTTCCGAAGCGACTTTCTGTCCAAGATGAAGGAGAATATAGAGAGCGCTAAAAATGAGTTCCGCAGCCTGAACAGGGCGCTGGACAGCATTTACTACGGGGACGACAGTTACCGCTTTAAGATCAGCTTTGACAAGCGCAAGGAAGGACTCTACCATATGATCACCTCTGAGAACAACCAGGAGGGTATGAATCTGTGGAGCAACGAATTTGAGGCGGAGTACCGGGAGGAGATGGCGGATCTGTTCGCCAAGCTGATGACCAGGGACGACAATGGTGAGAAGATCGTGGAGGAATATACGGATTACCGTTCTTACCTGGACTATGACATTGAAATTCACAAAAAGGACGGTTCCGTGCAGCGGTTCTCCGATATCTATGGAGAAAAGAGCGGCAGCGAGACCCAGGTGCCCTATTATGTGGCCATCGCCGCCTCTTTTTACCAGCTTTACCGCTATGGCAACAGCGTGAGGCTCATGCTGCTGGACGAGGCTTTTGACAAAATGGATGACGAGAGGATACAGTCTATGATGGACTTTTTCAATGGACTGGATCTGCAGGTGATCCTGGCAACCCCTCCGGCCAAGATTGAAGTCATCGGCGAGAAAGTGGGAACCATCCTCACGGCCATCCGGGTGGGGCAGAACAGCATTGTGGAGGAATATGACCTGTGACGGACAAAATGCAGAGCAAGGTGCTGGAACATCTGTTAAACTCCTATGAAAAGAGCAAGACCTTCCAGGGGGAAAACCTGGTCAACCAGAACTTCTCGGTGAACATCGGGAAACTTTTTCCCAGATATCAGGACGATGCGGAGTATGACTATTTCTGCCAGGTCAATCAGTCCATGGAAGAACTGGGAAGCGCATCATTGGTGACGCTGGAGTACCAGGGGCGGGGGATTTTGAAAAAAGTCCGGCTGAATCCGGAGAAGCTGGAGGACTGCTACAGGCTCCTGGGGAGAATGCCCCGCCGACAGGAGCAGCAGGAACTGGCGGCATTGTGGGAGGATTTGCTGTATTGGGAGGAGGGGGCCGGGCCGGAACGGATTCTGCCTTTGCTTCGGTATATAGAAGCACAGCGTGTCAGGGTCAGCAAAAATCAGAATGTGGAGTATTATGGCCACGATCTGGTGGAGTACCGGGATCTGCTTACGGCGGCCAGGGCAGTTCTGGAGAATCGGGAGGAAGTATTTGTCCGTAATTTTTCCATACAACTGTTCCACGATTCCAAAAGGCTGGAACTGTTGGCACCCAGGCTGGAAGCCCTGCTGTATCAGTACGGGGAGTTCCAGGAGAGAGGAAATGTGTTGGAGGAATGCGGTGTGGTTCATACCCCCACCTATGTGATGATGAAGGGCAATGGGGGGCTGAGGCTGGGAGATTGCGGCCAGGGCAGACGCCCGGGAGGGCGGGAGCCGGAATCTGTCCAGAAGATTGATCTGTCCAGGCTGAAGGGAGATCTGGCATTGTCAACAGAGTCTCTTCGAAGTATCACGGAACTGACGGTATGGGGCGGGCGCGTGGTCACGGTGGAGAATCTTACCAGCTTCCACGACTATCCCGCCGGGGAAGACTTCGTGGTCTATCTGGGGGGCTTTCACAATAAGGTAAAGCGGGATTTTCTGGCGGAGCTGTATCGGCAGAATCCCGCGAAAGAATACCGGCATTTCGGAGACCTGGACGCCGGGGGTTTTTATATACTGGAACATTTGAAGCGGAAGACGGGGATTGGCTTCCGCTCCCTGTATATGGACGTGGCCACACTGCGCCGGTATGAAAAGGACCAGAGGCCCCTCACCGAGAATGACAGGAAGCGCTTGCAGCAGCTTTGGCAGATGCTGCAGGACCAGAAAGAACGGGGAGAGTGCCAGGAGGACTATGGGGAAGTGATAGCCTATATGCTGGACAGGGGATGTAAGCTGGAGCAGGAGGCGGTGAGACTGGGCGGCTTGGAACGGGAGGAAGATTTGTGAATCGGAGGCGTTGTGGGGTGGAAGCGCTGTGAATTGGAAGTGCTGTGAAGGAAGGCGCTGTGGATTGAAAGCACCGTGACAAGGGCAGAACCAGAAAACCGGCCTGAAACTCTCTCCATGAACCGCAAGTGCCGCAGGAGGAGATATGCTCCATCCTGCGGCATTTTTTCGTTTTATATTACTTTATCCAGTCTTTTGTATACTCCACAATTTGTTCCAGATATTCAAAGTGCAGATAATGGCTGCCATCCAGGCGGATGACTTCTCCTTTGCCGTTTTCAGGAAGCACATCCCAGTGCAGCTGTTCCCAGGAGGATAAGAGTTCGCAGTTGCTGCTGGCCACGAACAATAAAACATCGGCTTGATCGGGAAATTTCATGCCCCTTGTGGTTTCCACATTGGCGTCCAGATGCTTTAACTCGTTCATGACGGTGCCGTTGTAGGCATTGTCCACAGACAGAATCCGATAAGTCTCCAATTCCTTTTCCGTATAGGGATAGGTGGTGTCCGCATAGATGGCGTTGCGGGGATCACCTATGGAGGTAAGCCGGGCAAGACCCACTCCGTTCATGGCTTTCGTCAGGTAAGCGGATAGCCCATTGAGGGCCGTCATGCTGATGGGAAGAGGCTGCTCATCATTCATACCGGGTACGGAAGGGTCTATGCCCACAAAGCCCCTGACCTCTTCCGGGTACTGATTGGCCCAGTAGAGAGAATACAGTCCCCCGATGGAATGTCCCATCAGGTAATACTCCTCATATCCCAGCGTCTCTACACAGGTATGTAGTTCCTGTACAATTTTGTCAATGGTGCGGTCCTGGTCCGTCTGATCAGACAGCCCATAGCCGAAGGGCTCTATTGTTACCACGCAGTAGTCCTGAGAAAGGGCAACGGCCAGGGGCTCCAATTCCAACACGGGGGAGGCACAGCCGTATCCCGACAGCAGTATAATCACCGGATTGGCCTGATCTCCCTTTATGTCCACCCGCATGCTCTTACCGTCCACCGTTACCGCCTGTCCGTAGGCGTCCTGCAGTTTGGGCCTGGCCAAAAGCCTGCACACGGCATTGACGATTATTCCGAGAAGGATGACCGCTGCCAGCAGGATCAATAGCCACTTTAGTACTTTTCTGATCTTTCGCCACATGTTAAATTCCTCCTTTAAGTATTTGATGGTATATGTCTAACTTGTGCCGCTATGTTATTGCGGCCTGCCGCAATGGGTATATTATAGAGCGTGGGGATTGGACTTGCAAGGGCATTTTATGTAGTCCATATTCTGAAATGGAATGGGGGTGGGATTTGAGATAGGTACAAGGTTTGGATTTGGGGTTAATAGGTTTAGAAGGTGGCGAAACAGTGGAGGCTAAAGTACGCTATATTATATTCTTTTGTAAATTAGGGTACATTATAGATTGTAAAAGCAATAATAAAGGTATTTTTTTTACCCGCTGAATTGCTTATGGTGGACTAAAAAAGGCGTTGCAAAAATGTAATGTGTACAGTATAATTGTGTAAAATATATGCATTGTCATAATGGGAAGGATATTTAACAATATACTTTTTGCTCAAAGAGGAAAAGGAATGTGATTGAAAAAATAATGGAAGCATACGAAGTCACGCTACCTACCAGGAGGAAAAATAGTTGGAATTAACTGGTGAACAGAAGGAATTTATAACATGTGCACTTGCAGGAAATAATATTCTAGTAGATGCCTGTGTGGGCAGTGGAAAAACTACTGCAATACAAAATCTGTGTATGGAATTTCCGAGAGATAAAAAGATATTGTACCTTACTTATAATAAGCTATTGAAGATAGATGCAAAAGAGAAAATAAAAGGGAAAAATGTGAATGTTACCAACTATCATGGGTTTGCGTTTGTATGCTTAAAACGAGCAGGTATTAATGCCGGAATATCTGACCTAATTCAGAAATTTAATAATCTGACACCACCAATAGGCAGATATGATTTGCTGGTGCTTGATGAGTACCAGGATATAGATCAGGAAATTGCTGATATGCTTATGTATATAAAACAGAAAAACGTAAATATGCAAATAGTGGCTGTTGGAGATATGAGGCAAAAAATATATGATAAGACAACATTGGATATAGAGGAGTTTATTGAGAGTTTTATCGGAAAACATACGGATTTAGAGTTTACGAAATGCTTTAGACTATGTAATTCGTTGGCTGAAAAACTGGGACGTATCTGGGAAAAGAAAATAGTTGGTGTGAATGAAGCGTGCACAGTTATAGAGATGCCTAAAAAGGATATTATCAGATATTTGGCTGAGCAAAATCCAGCAGATATACTTTGTCTGGGATCAAGAAATGGCTTAATGTCATCTACACTAAATGTATTAGAGGAAAAATACACAGAGAAATATAATAAAACCACCGTTTACGCCAGTATTTCTGATAATGACAGATCTGGCGTGACAGAGCCAACAAAGGAAACGGCAATTTTTACAACCTATGATAGCAGCAAGGGATTGGAGCGCAGAATATGTGTAGTGTTTGATTTTACGGAGAGTTATTGGGCCATACGAAGGGATATGCCGCAACAAAAATACGAAATATTACGAAATATTTTTTGCGTTGCTGCCAGTCGGGGTAAAGAAAAAATTGTTTTTGTCCGCAGTGACGAGGAAATGTTATCAGAACAAACTTTATCCTCAAAAAATGAAGCGAGCACAAAGTTAGAAAATGTACAAATATCTGCCATGTTTGATTTCAAATATAAAGAGGATGTGGAGGAGTGCTATAGGCTTCTGGAAGTGAAAAGAATTCATAGAGAAGACAAGAAAATAATTCAGATAGAAAATCACGAAGCACTAATTGATTTAGCGCCTTGTATCGGAATTTATCAGGAAGCGGTATTTTTTGACAAATACGACATTGATAAGGATATTGAGTTGTATAAGCAGATTAATGCGGACAGAAATATTGATGCTGCAAAATATCATACATTGGACAAAAAAATATTATACCTAATATCCTTGGAAACAAATCAAAAAAGGTATATTATGCAGGTTAACAGACCGTTGGTAGAAGAGGACCAAAAAGAGCAGTTAAAAAAACGGTTAAACCAAGTACTTTCCCCGCATGATGAATCTCAGCAAATATGCGAAATACCATTTGCGGAGAAAAAGGATGGTAATTTTGCCTTTGCGGCAGTAGGATATGCAGATGTGATAAAGGGCAGGACTGTATATGAATTGAAATTTGTGTCAGAATTGACACATGAACATTTTTTGCAGTGTGCTTGTTACGTTGTAGCTAAAAAGTTAAAAAAGGGAATTTTGTGGAATACCAGAACTAATGATATGTATGAGATATCAATACCAAATACCAATGCCTTTTTGGATGCAATTACAAAAACAATTACAAAGCATCAATTAGTAAAGTACTTTAAGCCGAAAGGGGATATAACGTGGCAGAAAAATTTGCGGTTATAGACACAGAAACAAATTGGCATAACGAAGTAATGTCTATCGGTGTCGCTATTGCGGAAAACGGAGTGTTTGAGTTGATAGATGAAAAGTATCTCATTATTGACGAGGCTGCAAAAGTCGGAGGAATGTTTTCATATGCTCTTTTAATCAAAGGACAGAATCCGATGATATGTAGAAAATCCAAAGCAATTGAGGCACTAATTGATTATTTGAAGTTAAATAATGTGAAGTCTATTTTTGCGTATAATGCATCCTTTGATTTAAGATGCCTTCCTGAACTGCGTGAATTTGATTGGCATGATATCCTGAGAGTGGCGGCTTATAGGCAATATAATCCTGCAATTCCTTTGGATGCAAAATGTTGCAATACAGGACGATTGAAGAGTGGATATAAGGTTGTGGATATGCTAGTCATGTTTGGGGAGAAGGAGTATTGTGAATTACATAATGCATTGACAGATGCGGTTGATGAATTGCGGATCATGAAATATTTGCAGTATTCGATATATAAATATCCGAAGCTGTAGAAAGGAAGAATATTTTGACTGTGCAAAAGATTTTGTGGGGACATTGGGATATAAACCGTTTAAAGTAACAAATTTAAGTTGAATATTTCGGGCGGAGAGACATTTATAAAATGGAAAGCACATTCCTCAAATGGGCGGGGGGGAAAAATTGGTTTGTAAGAGACCAAATTAACCGGGTCCCGCAACACTATAACAGATATATTGATCCGTTTCTTGGAGGTGGTTCTCTATATTTCTATTTGGAACCTCAACAAGCAATTATCAATGATATTAATGAAGAACTAATAACAACATTTCGAGCAATTAGGGATAACTGGCAGGATGTTGAGAGAAATTTGAAAATACATGCACGTAAACACAGTCAAGAATACTATTATTTGGTGCGCAAGAGAAAGACACAAAAAGATACAACAACTGCTGCCCGTATGATTTATTTAAATAGGACATGCTTTAACGGCATTTATAGAGTAAATACACAAGGAAATTTTAATGTTCCGATTGGAACACATACAAATGTTCTTTTGCCGACAGATGAATTTCAAAAGCGTTCAAATATATTACAAAATGCGCATGTCGTGTGTGAAGATTTTGAGCCAATCATAAACATGGCCAGACATCATGACTTTTTATTTTGTGACCCTCCCTATGCGGTAATTAATGAAGATCACAGATTCGTGGGCTACACTCAACAAACGTTTGATTGGAACGATCAAATTCGGTTAGCGCATGCTCTTGAAAGAGCCAGATTGAGAGGAGTAAAAATCATCATGACTAATGTAAACCATCCTGCAGTTAAGGACTTATATCAAGACACTAATTTTATATTAGAAGAGGTTACACGTTTTAGCAGCATCGCAGGTGGAAAAAAGGGACGGCAACAGTATTCCGAGTTAATAGTGAGTGCTAATATTTAGGGAGGAAAATTATGACAAATTTACAAAAGTTAGTGGAACAGTCAAATTTGCAAAACAATCCTATCATCAAAATTAAAGAATTTATTGATCAACAGAATGAGTTTAAAAGAACGCATTCTGTTGAGAAATGGCGATTTGTCGGATACGTATTGGACATAAGCTATAGTGGAGCAGTGATTATAACAAATGATACATATAAAATTGCGGTGGGGGGAATCCCAAGAGGATCATTTTTAATATTAGTTCCTGCTGACTTTGCAAAAACTCAGCCTCATTTTTCCCTTTTAAGGGTAAAAGGGGTATCTGCAACTCCGCTAACGCAACAGGTACAACAGACCTATTTTGAAATGCATAAACGTTCAATGCCGGAACTGGATCTGTGGACACAGGCCGATTTGCAGTGGGGAGCTTTGCAGTGTGATGTTTTGGGAATGTTTTATGGAAATCCACAGAGTGTTGATAAACTCGTATTTTCAGGGGATGTAAATAATATTGTAAGTGCACATAGATATGAAGTTTATGCGCCTAATGAAAGTTTATTAAACTTAATCGTTAATGGTACTGTTCAGTCAGAATTTCAACAAAACATCGGAACTTTGAGAACGATGGAGTGCATGTTCGGCTTGGAAAAGCAGGATTCTGATAATATTCCAGTAAATATCTCTATGAAGGATTTTATGGGATGTAGAACTGCCATGTTTGGTAAAACGCGTCTTGGAAAATCTAATGTGGTAAAGTTAATTGCGCAGGGAATGATAGACGCGACAAAAGAGCAAAGAAATGTTGGACAGCTTATATTTGATATAAATGGCGAATACGCTAATGACAGTGATCAGGATAAAGTATCTCTTAGATCAGCTAATTCGGTAATATGTGAAGTATATGCTCTGACTCAGAGAGGGGGAACCCCGTCCAAACAACTCAAGTTAAACTTTTATGAAAATCCAAGTTCGTGTAAAGATATTATAGGTACATTTCTTAATAAGGATAAAAGAGAGTCAGTTTATATAACAGATTTTGCAAGTGTAACGCTTCCGACAGAAGAAGAAATAGAAGAAATGGAAATGGGAGATAAAATCCGTGCAATTAGAAGAATACAAATGTACTGGTCAGTATTATATGAAGCAAATTTTTCGGTTGATGAAAAAAAACTTAAAAATTTGAAATGGATGCGTGCAGGAAAGACCAGTGCGCTAGCCCCCCATTATGGTGACAAAATACGAGAAAAGGTATATGGAGAAAATGTCCCGGCACAACCGTCGTCATTGGCAGAAATATCAAGGGAGTTTGAAGCCTTTATTCTATATTATAGAAGAAATGGGAAGAAATTGACGGATGACAAGGGGAAGGATGTTTTTTCCAAGGATGATATATCCATATTAAATTTTTTGTATCCCGAGTCTGGCAAGGGGCCGATCATGTTGTCCAAATATAAAATATACCATTCCTCGGTCGCAGGTGACTTTGTTACAGAAATAATTGACTATCTCTATCAGGGAAAAACGGTTATTTTAGATTTAGGAAATGCGAGTGATGAGATTAGAAAATATTTTTCAGATTTATTATCCCGAGCTGTGTTTAACAAACAAGAGTTAGAATTTGTGAATAATAATTTGGGTGATAGATACATTCAATTATACTTCGAGGAAGCACATAATTTGTTTCCACCTCAGACCAAAGATAATCAGGATGTGTATTCCAGATTTGCCAAAGAAGGTGCTAAGTTTCATATAGGTATGGTTTATTCAACACAGTCGCCATCAACAATCAGTAAAGAATTACTGGTACAGACAGAAAATTTCTTTGTAGGGCACTTATCATCTTCTGATGAGACTAAGGCTCTCACTAGAATGCAAGTTGCGTTTGAGGGAGTGGAGGAGGATATACTGCGAACAAGAACTCCGGGATTTATGAGAATGTTGACATTATCAAATAGATTTGTTATTCCAATTCAGGCAAATTTGTATAGTCCACAGAAAGGATGATAATATGGCATATGCATCTGATGGGAGATTACCTTTTGAGAAAGCGTCAAAGTTGGGGCATCTGAAAGTGATTGAGAGTGAATGGGTCAAGGCTCTTATTAAGGATTTTGAAACTTTTGACGTTGCAGAGAAAGAAAACTATAACAATCAAATTTGGAAGGGATTTGATTGTCACAGTGCAGAGCCGCTAAAGCACATTTGGGTTTCTGATGGGTCGTATGTTAGTGTGGTGGAGAATAGAAAGGAATTAGCATTTGTAAAAACAGCGCTTATGACCATTGAACAAAGCAAAATAGAGGCAATAAATAAAGACTACCCTCATCCCATTCTTATGCGAAATATTATGACAGAAAGTGCTTTGTTCCATGCCACAGTTTTTCCACTTAAGAATTTGAAAAGTTCAAAGGGAAATATATATAATACCGTCAGACATATTATATTTGACTCGATTAAGGAGGATGAGGATGGATTATACTTTGAAACTCTAAAATGGATAACATATAAAAAGTGGAATGGGCAGAATGAAAACTCGCCAAGTTTTGAATGTCCTCATTGTGGCAAAAAAATAGAAGGGGGATTGGAACATAATCTTGACAACTCAATATGTCCACATTGTAGAAACGAAGTTCTCCTCACTGATATGATAGGGTTTCATTTGGATATGAATGATGATAGCGCACCGATTGCCGTTGCCTCCTCCTATATGCTTATTATGGAACTTCTGATGCTATTTACTGTCATTAGGCTACATTGGACTAATAAAGATAAAAAGATTGTTTCGGAAACATTATATATTAAAGACGGTCCGATGGCACTGGGACGACAGTATTCTAAATTAGTGCCATTGATTAGAGAGTTTTTGCAGTTTGCAAAAGATAATAACAGGTTAATACACATTATAGGATGTGAAAAATCGGGGGCTTATTTTGATTATTTAAGCATTGTGTCTAATTTCGTAAAGTTAAAAAGTAATGGATTAATGTACGCAGTGCTTAATCATGGATATATAAGGAAAGAAATACAGCGTGCTCCAGATCATGTCAATCCGTATGGCTTAAGAACTAATTGGGGAGAAAAAGTGTTTGTTGTTATAGATGAAAACACTCATATGGTGTTAAATATGACAACCGGAGAATATAGGCCAGATGATTCGTTTCCAGCAGATAACGATATTATAGGATTAAAGCGAATTTTGTCTACACTGCCATCTTTAGTTAGTCGAAAATATGAAGGAGCACTTTATCCGATAGAATTAGCAAATGGTATAGCGTCCATGTATAATTATCCATCTGCTAAAATATTACAAGATTTTGTTAGAGACTCTTTAGTATAAGGCTTGAATAGTGTTTATATCATATCTCTACAAGTGTATTTGACGATGACAGTTGATACATTTGTATAATTATTGTGGAGGTACTTTGTGCGCAATCTGCCATTAACCCTTGAGTATTACAACCAAAACGCCCACTCCTTCGCCGCCTCAACCGTCTCTGTGGACTTCACTGCCACCCAGGCCCGCTTCATGGCCCATCTCCCCCAAGGCGGTTCCGTTCTGGACTTCGGCTGCGGCTCCGGGCGTGACACAAAACACTTCCTGGCCCAGGGCTTTCAAGTGACAGCAACGGACGGTTCAAAAGAACTCTGCAAATTTGCCAGCCAATATACAGGTATTGTCGTAAAGCAGATGCTATTCCAAGAACTGGATGCAGTGGAGCAATATGATGGAATCTGGGCCTGCTCCTCTATACTGCACTTGCCTTTGGATGAATTAGTCCTTGTGCTGGGAAAAATGGCAAAGGCCCTAACTCCCCAGGGTATAATCTACACATCTTTCAAATACGGAAATTTTGCAGGAGAGAGGAACGGTCGATATTTTACAGACATGACAGAAGATTCTTTTGCGGCTTTGATGCAAAACATCACGTTACTTGAGATAGAGGAACAATGGATTACATCAGATATACGGCCCGGTCGAGGTGAAGAAAAATGGCTCAATATAATTCTGCGGAAAAAATAAAAGTTTCGGACAGACAAATGGATCGCGTACAAGCCGATGGCCTGGTCATAGAATTGACCGATGTAATGACCGGGGGCAGAGATCAGCAGCGCTATTTGTTATATCAGCTGCAAGAAAGCCTCAAAAAAGCAGACAGGGTAGATATAATTGTTTCTTTTCTGATGGAATCCGGAGTTCGGATGATCCTTAAAGACCTCAAAACTGCTTTAGACCGAGGTGTACAAATAAGGATTCTCACGGGAAACTATCTTGGAATCACTCAGCCATCGGCGCTTTACCTGATTAAGAAGGAATTGGGAAACCGGGTAGATTTGCGGTTTTACAGCGACAAACAGCGTTCTTTCCATCCTAAGTCATATATATTTCACGGTAAAGACTTGAGCGAAATATATATTGGTTCCTCCAATGTTTCTCGAAGTGCCTTGACTTCGGGAATTGAGTGGAATTATCGTTTTACCAGTGAGGCAGACCCAAAGAATTTCCAATTGTTTTACGATACCTTTGAGGATTTGTTTTTCAATCATTCCATTATCATAGACGATGGGGAACTTCGCAGATATTCCAAGAATTGGCACAAGCCTGCGCTATATAGGGATATAAACCGATACGACAGCCATGAGGAGGAAATAGAAACCAGAATTGAACCCCTGTTCCAGCCCAGAGGCGCACAGATTGAGGCATTGTATGCTCTGGAGGACAGCAGGGCGGAGGGAGCCACAAAGGGGTTGGTTCAGGCGGCAACAGGCATTGGCAAAACCTATCTTGCGGCGTTTGACTCCGCAAAATATCAGAGGGTATTGTTTGTTGCCCATCGGGAGGAAATCTTAAAGCAGGCGGCGGCTTCCTTTCAAAACGTGCGACATTCCATGGATTACGGTTTTTTTGACGGCAGGCATAAGGACAGAGACAAGTCGGTTATCTTTGCCTCTGTAGCGACTTTGGGAAGATCGGAATATTTGGGAGAGGAATTCTTTTCCAGAGATTATTTTGATTATGTGGTTATTGATGAGTTTCACCATGCTGTCAATGACCAATACAAAAGAATCGTGGAGTATTTTAGGCCCAAGTTCCTGCTGGGATTGACAGCAACACCGGAGCGGATGGATGGCAAAAATATTTATGAAATCTGTGACTATAATGTGCCCTATGAGATTTCGCTTAAAGACGCAATTAATAGAGGTATGCTGGTACCGTTCCGTTACTATGGTATCTACGATGAGACAGATTACTCCGGCTTACATTTGGTAAAGGGACGCTATGACCAGAAACAGCTGACAGATGTTTACAAAGACAATGCCCGGCGATATGACTTGATATATAAGCATTACAAAAAGTATCGTTCCCGGCGTGCCTTGGGTTTTTGCTGTTCGAGGCAGCATGCGGAGAAGATGGCAGAGGAATTTTGCAGACGAGGTATTCCATCTGTTGCGGTGTACAGTAATGCAGAGGGGGAATTTTCCGAAGACCGGGAAAAAGCTGTCCGGCAACTGCAAAACCAGAAAATACGGGTTATTTTTTCCGTGGATATGTTTAATGAGGGAGTGGATATTGCTTCCCTTGATATGGTGATGTTCCTGCGGCCCACAGAATCTCCCACAGTTTTCTTGCAGCAGCTGGGCCGTGGACTTCGAACATGCAAGGGCAAAGAATACCTAAATGTGCTGGATTTTATTGGAAATTATGAGAAAGCAGGCAGAGTGGTAACTCTGCTGGGAGGAGCAAATAATTCTGTCTCGCAGGAAAAAGGTGGTCGTGATGAGATAGAATACCCGGACGATTGCATCGTGGATTTTGATATGCGCCTGATTGAATTGTTTCAGGAACTTGAAAAGAAATCTTTGACCATGAAGCAGCGAATTTGTCAGGAATATAGACGGATAAAGGAGCTGCTGGAGGGAAAGGTGCCCACCCGGATGGAATTGTTCACACATATGGAGGATGAGATTTACCAGTACTGCATGAAGCATACCAAAGATAACCCTTTCCGCAGATATCTGGAATTTCTTCATGAAATGCAAGATCTTTCATCGGAGGAAGAGTTGCTTTGGACTGGTATTGGGAAGGAATTCATCTCCTTAATAGAGACTATGGAGATGCAGAAGGTCTATAAGATACCCATTCTCTACAGTTTTTATAATCATGGAAGGGTCAGACTGGCAGTAACGGATCAGGAAGTACTTGACAGTTGGAAAGAATTTTTTAATACAGGGACTAATTGGAAAGATTTTGACTCTGATATAACCTATGAAGCCTATAGGAACATGACCGACCGACGGCATCTAAGCAAGGCTAAATCCATGCCCATCCGATTTCTGAAAGCCTCTGGCAAGGGTTTCTTCGTAGAAAAGGAGGGTTTTGCTCTGGCCCTGCGTGAAGAGTTACAAAGCTGTATCCAAAACGAAGCATTAAAACTACATATGAAAGATATTCTGGAGTATAGAACAATGGAATATTATCGGAAGAGATATACAAAAAATAATTTTGGACATATTGTACCGTGAAAACCATAAAAGCCGCCGCCGCCGTAATCTGTGACTCATTTTCCAACATTCAAAAAATATTTGCCACAGCCAGGGGCTACGGAGCATTTCAGGGACAAGGGGAATTCCCGGGTGGCAAGGTGGAAGAGGGTGAGACATCTCAGCAGGCTCTTGAAAGGATTCATCGGCACCATAGAATATGACTACCCGGATTTTCATCTCTCCATGGACTGTTTCTGGTGTGAAATTATTTCGGGACAGTTGACGTTGAAGGAGGCAAAGGAAGCCAGGTGGCTGACCTGGGACATGCTGGACAGTGTGCCATGGCTGCCTGCGGATATCGTCCTGATCGAAAAAATCATGGCAGCATCTGCACCAGCGAACAGGTGGCAGGCTTTACGAACCTCCGCACCGGTAAATTCGAGGAAGTCATGCTGGTAAGGGATGACCGGGAACTGCGGGAGTTTATGGAATGGTATGGCATCAGTGAGATACACAGGGAATATTAGGGATTGGATAAAATACCGCCAATATAAAGAAAGGAAATAGTTGTATTTGCTTCAAAATACATCATACAAGAAAGAATAAATGAAAAGGAAACTAAAAATATTTATATACAAGTACATTAATTACGAAGTAATTAATGCAGTCATAGCAGCTATAACTATTTTGACCGTATGTATTAAAAGCAATATGAACAAAAATCAACAAATCCAAATCATTGATTGGACAATATTTTCTTCTATTGTTTTTGCGTTGCTGATGACAGCTATATCCAAATTAATCCACAATATTTTGATGAATAGACTGGAGGATTCCATCAAACTCACAAATGACTATGACGAACTGACACGAATGTACAAGAATCAAATGGTTTCTTATGATAATTCGTCTGCTTCAAAAAAGAATTTGCGCAAAGTGGAAGAGAGATGTAAAGCAAAAATATACATTCCTATGGTATGCGAACACAAATTGCAACAATGTGTAATTGATATTCAGGATTCAAATGATAGATATGAACTTCCGAACATAATTCGGGAGCATTTTGACGAGTTGTTTCAGATCCATTCGACATCTAAAGTTTATAATAAGCTAAATGTCAGAGTGGATGATTGGACGCTTAATAACAAAAAATTTGTAATGAAAACATCCAGAACAACGTTTTTTGATTCGCTGGTAACGAACCGCGCAATGGACTATCGCTGGAATAATGGGCTTACAGTTCGCGAACAATATGAATTTGGACCGATTTTGCATACTTTAAAGGATTCCCACTTATCTAATCATTTGGGATTTAACGGATTTGTGATATCTTCGGATGGATACATTTTTTTTGTAAAAAGAGGAAACAAGTTATCCATAGGGAAAAGAACCTATTGCAATAGCGTCAGTGCAAGTCTAAATACAAGCTATGCATTAAATGAGTCGGGGCATTTTACAGAAGACGGACTAATAAACAGCATTATATCAGAAATAGATAATGAGTTAAAAATTCCGAGAGAAGGACTGGAAAAGTTTTGCTTTCGGGAACATATAATTGCGTCTTACCGCGATATTGTGGAAGGAGGAAAGCCGCAGCTTTTATTTTATGTACATTCAAAATGGAAAAAGGAAGAAATAATAAGTAATTTTAAGATCCAGACAAAGAGAGAAGATAAGAAAAAGGATACAGAATGCCGAGAAGATGGTAGAAAATTTTTATGGATACATAAATCAAAACTGGATCAGATATGCATTTTGCCGGAAAAGATTGTCCATGAAGGAAAATCCTATCGTATGATGCCGGCCGTTGCCGCATCCATAGTTATTTTCATAGAGCATTTAAGGTGGCTTAACCAGAAAGAAAAAAAGGAATCTAAAGGACATGAGTGAGTTGGCCCAATAAGATTAGTGATATCGATTTCATATTTCCATGGAGTAAAAATGAAATACTTAAAACAATTCCTGATCATACTGACAATTTCCTTTGCGGGAGAAATCCTGCACCAGCTGCTGCCCCTGCCGGTTCCTGCCGGCATCTACGGCATTCTGCTCTTGTTCGCCCTGTTAAAAACGGGTATTCTCCCCCTGGCCTCCGTGCGGGAGACGGCATGTTTTCTGGTGGAGATCATGCCCGTCATGTTCATCCCGGCGGCGGTGGGCATCATGGACTCCTGGGGGATTATAGCCCCGTCATGGCTGGAGTATCTGACCATGACGGTGGTTTCCACTGTTATTGTCATGGCGGTGTCCGGCCTGGTGACCCAGGCGGTTCTGCGGGTACGTTCCCGGGAAGCCCTGCAGGAACCTTTGCAGACACTTTCTCAGGAACATACCCAAGAACTTTTGCAGACCAGCATGTACCAGACGGGGGCGGAAGGGAACGCGCTGTGGGAAGAGGCCAACGCAGATACAGATGCACCTGTCCCGAAAAAGGAGGAGCAGAGTCATGAATGAACTGATCAGGACGTCCGCTTACTGCGGCGTGGTACTTTCCCTGGGTACTTACTTCCTGGGAAGCTGGCTGAAGAAAAAGCTGAAATGGAGGTTTCTGAATCCCCTGCTGCTTTCCATCCTGTTTACCGTAGTTGTTCTACTGGCCGGCGGCGTGGATTATGACAGTTATAATCAGGGGGCCAAATACCTCAGCTACCTGCTGACTCCGGCCACGGTCTGTCTGGCGGTTCCGCTGTATGAGCAGTTCGAAGTGCTGAAAAAGAACTGGCAGGCAGTGCTGGCGGGTATCCTGGCGGGAGTGGGAGCATCCCTGCTGTCCATCCTGGCCATGTCGGTGCTGTTCTCCCTGGGGCACGAGGAATATGTGACATTCCTGCCCAAGTCCATCACCACGGCCATCGGCATGGGCGTTTCGGAGGAACTGGGCGGTTATGTGCCGGTAACAGTGGCGGTCATAATCATCACCGGCGTGCTGGGCAATGTGCTGGCGGAGCCGGTACTGCGGCTGTTTCGCATTCAGGCCCCCGTGGCAAAGGGGATTGCGCTGGGCACCGCTTCCCACGCCATCGGGACCACCAGGGCCATGGAGATGGGAGAAGTGGAGGGAGCCATGGGCAGCCTGGCCATCGTGGTCTCCGGGGTGCTGACGGTGGCGGGAGCCTCTTTGTTCGCACTGTTTTGGTAGAGTTCTAACAACCCAACAGCCGATTCATTTCCCGTACCTCCCGCCTCTGGGAGACAATGATCTCTTCCAGCATGGGCTGCAGCCTGGGGCAGACGCAGTATCGCAGGGCATTTTCCGCCATATAGATGGCGCCCTGATGATGGGGAATCATCTCCCGCATGAAGTTGGCGCTGATATTGTTGTCAGAGCAGGCATTGTTCATTTCAATGTGCATGTTGCGGGTGATCTGCCGGAAGCGGTGCTGGTACAGGCACAGGTCCTGGTTGGAATTGATCAGCTTACAGCAGGGTTCCAGCGCCTCTTTCATTTCCTCTATGCCCCTGGCCTGCATGGAGACGATATTTTCCGCCATGATGCGCAGGGGAGCACAGGGATTGTATTTCAAAAGGTTTTTGGACATTTCGATGGCCGCCATATGATGGGGGATCATCTGTACGATGAAATTGTGGGAGAGGCTGTCGTTCAACTCCGCTCCCTCCATTTCTTGAATCATTTCCTCCAGAATTTCGTAGAATCTGGCCAGATAGTTCTTGGTGTCTTCTTCAAATTTGCAGATATTGGTCATACGGTTTCGATTTCCTTTCCAAAAAACAATCTTAAATATATTTCCTGTCAGCCCAAAGGCTGTATCTGTAGGCTGACCGCCCCATAAAGCCTCTGCTTTAACATATGCGCGCCGGGAAGATGGGTGCGCATTTATAAAAAAGCGTTATTATTCCATCTGATGCATTTACAAACATAATATTCTGATATATAATACTTGGAGAATCGGTGACAACTACATATATATAGAGTATGAAACGCCAGCGGCCCTGGGGCTAAAGAGCTGAAAACGCCCGTGGACATACAGGGAGCGGCATTGACATTTCGGTTCTCATCGGGAAGCAGATTTCGGAAGATCATTGCCAAAACCGCCGCAAGATGATACGGAAGGGGGACAAAGATGCAGCTGCCGGAGAAGATTCGCAAACTGATCCTGGAGGAGACATACCGGCTGGACGAGACAGGCATGTCCGGTTCCTCGGTGCTGCTTTTCAGGGACAGGGTGCTGAAAATACAAAAGCGAAGCAGGGAGTCGGAAAATGAACGCCGTATGATGGCATGGCTGCAGGACAGGCTCCCGGTTCCCCGGATGCTGGCTTGGGAAGAGAAGGGGGATACGGTTTATCTATTGATGAGCAGGCTCCCCGGAGACATGGTGTGCGGGGAGGCATACAGGGAGGATCCCGCCGGGCAGGCCCGGCTGATGGCGGAGGGGTTAAAAAGGCTATGGAATGTGGATCTATCCGGCTGCCCGGGGGACTGGCGCCTTGAACATAAGCTGGCCCAGGCCGGGGAGGCAGTGCGAAACGGCCGGGTAAATCTGGACAATGTACAGCCGGACACCTTTGGCGAGGGCGGTTTCAAAGACCCTGCTGCCCTGCTGCAATGGCTCTGGGACAACAGGCCCCGGGAGGAACTGGTTCTGTCCCACGGGGATTACTGCTGTCCCAATGTGTTCCAGCACGAAGGCAGACTCTGCGGCTATATCGACCTGGGCAGAACGGGTATCGCCGATAAATGGTGTGACATAGCCCTGTGCTACCGTGACCTGTCCAACGATTTCGGCGGTCTGTATTATGGCGGCAGGGCCCATGAGGGGTACGATGATATGCTCCTGTTTCGGGAACTTTGCCTGGAACCCGACTGGGAGAAGATACGCTACTATATTTTACTGGACGAGTTGTTTTAGCAGGGGAAGCGCCAAAGCGGTGTACAGCGGCGGTGAAGCGGCCGGGGAAACGCATCGAGTACCTGGCGGATGGCAACAGACCGGTAAAAAGCGGTAAAAGGGATAGGTGGAATGGAGGAACGGAATATGGACAAAATACGAGTGGCAATGCTGCAGATCATGCCCACGGGCACCATGGAAGGGAATCTGGAAAAAGGGCTGGAATATTGCCGGAAGGCCAGTGAACTGGAGGCGGATATTGCCCTGTTTCCGGAGATGTGGAACTGCGGCTATCGGATTCCGGAGGACAGGGAGACGCTGAGTGCCCTGGCTCTCACCCGGAAAAGCCCTTTTTTGGAAAGCTATCGGCAGTTGGCCCGGGAATTGAACATGGCCATAGGCATTACTTACCTGGAGGCCGGCGAGGGCAGAAAGCTGCCCAAAAATTCCATTACCCTGTTTGACCGGCGGGGCCGGGAGGCATATACTTATTCCAAGGTACACACCTGTGATTTCGGGGAGGAATGCCGGATCGGGCAGGGGGAGGATTTCTATGTGGCGGATCTGGATACGGCGAAGGGCAAGGTCAAGGTGGGCAGCATGATCTGTTATGACAGGGAATTTCCGGAGAGCGGCAGGATCCTGATGCTGAAAGGGGCGGAGATCGTACTGGTGCCCAACGCCTGTCCCATGGAGCAGAATCGTCTGGCTCAGCTGCGGGCCAGGGCTTATGAGAACATGATGGGCATAGCCACCGTGAACTATCCCCAGGGGCAGCCGGACTGCAACGGCCATTCCAATGCCTTTGACGGCATAGCCTACAATTCGGACGGCAGCGGTTCCAGAGATACTTTGCTTCTGGAAGCGGACGGGACGGAGGGGATTTTCCTGGCAGATTTCCCCATCAGGGAGATGCGGGAGTACCGCCGCCGGGAGGTGCACGGCAATGCCTACAGGAGGCCCAAGAAATACAAGATTCTGCTGGCGGAGGATGTACTGTTTCCTTTTTACAGGCCGGAAGCCAGACGTTAGACAGGAGAAGTAGCGAAGGAACTTCGGCTTTTAGTGCTGTTGCGCAGCGACTGGTTCAGTTAAGAAATGTCAAGAGGAAATTAAAACAGTCTCGAAACGGAGGTGCCGGGAAGAAAATGTCAGCTGGGAATTGTGCAGATGATATTTTCTTCCCCTGTAGGGGCACTGAAGTGCAGAGACGGAACTGGAATGAGAGGAGAAAATTATGAAAAAGAAATTATGTGGTATTCTGGCGGTCTGTCTGGCTGCCGTGACAGTGTTGGCGGGCTGCGGAAAGCAGGGGCAGGGTTCGGAGCCTGTTCCCGGCGGACAAACCCAGGGCGGGGAGAGCACTCCCGGGCAGCAGGAATCCAGCCAGCCCGCTGTTTCGGAGGAATTGCTGTCCGGCAAGCACCATATTAAGATCAACATGAAAGACTATGGCGTCATCGAGGTGGAACTGGATGCGGACCAGGCCCCCATCACCGTGACCAATTTTGTAAACCTGGCGAAGGCCGGCTTCTATGACGGTCTGACTTTCCACCGCATCATCGAGGGCTTTATGATGCAGGGGGGTGATCCCAATGGCAATGGCACCGGGGGATCGGATCAGGAGATCAAGGGGGAATTCAGCGAAAACGGCGTGGACAATTCCCTGTCCCACACCCGGGGAGCCATTTCCATGGCCAGAACCAATATCCCCGACTCCGCCAGTTCCCAGTTCTTTATCATGCATCAGGACGGCACTGCCCTGGACGGCAAGTATGCCTGCTTCGGCTATGTGACCAGCGGCATGGAGATTGTGGATGAAATCTGTGAGAACGCAGTGGAGACGGACGGCATGGTTCCCGCCGAGTACCAGCCGGTGATCGAGAGCATTGAGGTGGTGGATTAGAATACGGACGCTCTGGCGGTACGCATGAAAACGGGGGAGCAGGCTTCTCCCCCGATATGCGGGAAAGAGGAGAGATGAACGCAGTCTACAGGGACATTTTCAAGGCGATTCATGAGGGAAAATGGCTTAGCATCGAATATCGGAACCAGGAAGAGCGGCTGACCAAGTACTGGATCGGCATCCGGGATCTGGATGTCCACAGGGGAATTCTGTTCGTGGACGGCCTGCATCTGGGAAAATACACGGTGGCCGATCTTCGGATCAAGATTGACTCCATCCAGTGTTCCCAGGTGGTGGAGGGTTCTTACTGCCCGGTGAACCAGAAGCTGGTGGAGGATATTTATCTAAATCCCCACAAATATAAGACATTGTTTGACAACACGGCCAACTTGAAGATCTTAAGCTATCTGGAGATGTGCAACCGTCTGGATACCACTCCCTATATAGCGGATTTTGAGTTGGTCCGCTATTTGGACCGGGAAAGGCTGGTGGGGGAGGTCTATGAACTCAGCGAGGAGCAGTTTCGGGAGATCGTGAAAAAGTTTCAGTACAAGACTCGCCAGCCGGAGCGCCGGGACGGCTCCCTGCGGCTGCAGCAGCTTGCCATGAACGTGCTGAGCGTCCATTTGGCCAGGGGATTGCATGTGCTGGCCTACCGCAGCCTGAATCTGGACATCAAGAGGCGGGTGCTGCGCCCGGACGAGGAGATCACCGTGTGCACGGAGTTTACGGTGGACGGTTCCACGCAGAGCATCCGCAGATATCTGGACGCGGAGGATTATGAACTGGTACGGGACTTTGCCGGAAACCAGGAGCGGATCAAGGACTGCGTCAATCGGCACACCCGCAGACAGAATGCCCTGGTGGACGATATGCCTTATATCATCGGCCTGGGCATGGACATTGCCCTGGACCTGCACAAGGAATACAAGGCCATTCTGAAACTGTACCGGGAGAACCGGGTTCCCGTGCCCATCAAGGCGTTTTTCGGGGATTTGCTGGAACGCCCCAGGGCCCGGCAGGCCAGCCCCATCGCCCTGATCAACCAGCGGGTCAACATGGACCAGCTGCTGGCCATCAACAATGCCATGAAATACCCGGTGGCCTATATCCAGGGCCCTCCCGGCACGGGTAAAACCAACACCATTCTCAACACCATCATGACGGCCTTCTTCAATGAAAAGACCGTGCTTTTTGCTTCCAACAACAATCATCCCATAGACGGCGTATGTGAGAAACTCATCGGTCTGGAATACCGGGGGAAGCCCATTGCTTTTCCCATCCTGCGGCTGGGCAACCGGGAGGTGGTGCGGGAAGCCATTCTGTATATCCGGGAACTGTACCGGCGCACCCGCTCCGTCTCCGTATTTGAGAGCACGCTGGACCGCAATCGGGACGAACGGAAACAGCGGGCCAGGAAACTCTCGGATCTGTTGAAAAAATATGATGAGGCGCTGGACCTCCAGGAGCGGGGAGAGACCATCCGGCGTCTTTTGGAATACCAGGACGGACAGCAGATGACAGCCCAGATGCTTCCCTTTCAGGCAGATCTGGGAGGCAGGCAGCTTAAGCGGATCAGACAGCGTCTGGATACTCTGGGCAAGGTGTCGGAAGAGCAGGCCCTGGCGCTGGTGGACGATGATGTGGAGGAATTGAAAAAATATCTCTATTATACCGGGGCCGGCTATATGAAACGGCTGGACGACAAAGAATTTGAGGAATTACGGAAGATTCTGCAGGAGGAGGATCTGGACAAGGCCACGGAGGCTTTTGCAAAATATCTGGGGGAAAAGAAAAATCTGCTGCGCCTGCAGAAAATTTTTCCCATTATCGCCACTACCTGTATCTCCGCACATCGTTTGGGGGAGCCGGAGCCTTTGTTTGACATGGTGATTATGGATGAGGCCAGCCAGTGCAATATGGCGGTATCTCTGGTACCCATCCTGCGGGGCAACAATCTGATGCTGGTGGGGGATCCCCAGCAGCTGAGCCCGGTGATCCTGCTGGACGAACTGACGGGGGAAAGGCTGAAAAAGCGCTACTGTGTTACCGAGGAGTATGATTACCGCAGGAATTCCATCTACAAGGTCTATTTGGCCTGCGATGCGGTGAGCGATGAGATCCTGCTGCACAACCACTACCGATGCCATCCCGAAATCATCGGTTTCAACAATAAAAAGTACTACAATTCCCGTCTGCAGATCAAGACCGTCAGCCAGGAACCGGTACCCCTGGAGTATCTGGACATGCAGGACGCCCAGGCGGGCCTGAAGAATACGGCTCCGGCGGAGGCAGAGGCCATCGCCGCCTATGCCGCTGCCCACAGGGAGCGTTCCATCGGTATTATCACCCCTTTTGTGAACCAGAAGCTGCTGATTGAGCAGGCCTTGAAGGAGGCGGGGGTCACGGGTGTGACCTGCGGCACGGTCCACGCCTTCCAGGGGGATGAGAAAGAGGTGATTCTGTTTTCCACGGCTGTCACCGACCAGACCCAGGCGGGTACATATGAATGGCTGAAAAACAACAAGGAATTGATCAATGTGGCCACTTCCCGGGCCAGGGACAAGCTGGTGGTGCTGGGCAGCCAGAAGAATCTGAGCCGCCTGCACCAGGAGGAGGGGCAGGACGATCTGTACGAATTGGTGCAGTATGTGCGCAGCAGCGGAAAGACCGCTGTAACCCCTAAAAAGGCCAATTCCCGGGCTCTGGGGGTCAAGCCTTTCAGCACCGCCACCGAGGAGGCTTTTCTGCGGAATTTAAGCCATGCGCTGAGCAATATCTGGCTGAGCCAGAGCCGGTACGCGGTACATAAGGAAGTGCCCATTTCCCAGGTGTTCCAGAGTAATGATACCTTTGACGATCTGTTTTATACAGGCCGGTTTGACTTTGTGGTCTACGAAAAGCAGGGGGAGCAGGAACTGCCCATGCTGGCCATCGAACTGGACGGCAAGGAGCACTATGAGGATGAGGTGGTGCGCCGCAGGGACGAGAAGAAGAACCGGATCTGCCGGGAGCATCATTTACAGATCATCCGGGTCGAAAACTCTTACGCCCGGCGGTATAACCATATCAAGGACATTCTGCTGGAGTACTTTTCCAAGATGCATTAGTGTGAGAAGAACGGCATTTCTCCGCACAGAATCATGGGGGTTAGAACGGAAAAAGAAAGGAAGCAAAGCATTGCAAAAACAGGAAATACTGAAGAAATATTTTGGCTACAAAGATTTCCGGCCGGGCCAGGAACTGCTCATCGACAGTCTCCTGGCGGGGCGGGACGTGCTGGGCATCATGCCCACTGGGGCGGGCAAATCCATCTGCTATCAGGTACCGGCCCTGCTGCTGCCGGGGATCACGGTGGTAGTCTCTCCCCTGATCTCTCTGATGAAAGATCAGGTTCAGGCCCTGAACCAGGCGGGGGTCCACGCCGCCTATATCAACAGTTCCCTGACGGAAGGCCAGATTCGGAAAGCCATGGAATACGCCGCGACAGGCAGATACAAGATTATCTATGTGGCCCCGGAACGCCTGGAGACCTGGGAATTTACCTGCTTTGCCCGGCAGGCCCGGATCAGTATGGTGGCGGTGGACGAGGCTCACTGTATCTCCCAGTGGGGGCAGGATTTCCGGCCCAGCTATCTGAAAATCGTTTCATTTGTTAAAAAGCTGGCTCCCCGGCCTGTGATCGGCGCCTTCACCGCCACGGCCACCAGTCAGGTAAAAGATGACATCATCGCCGTGCTGGGACTGGGGAATCCCCAACTCCTGATCAGCGGCTTCGACCGCCGGAACCTCTTTTTCGGCGTGGAAACTCCCAAAAGCAAATTGAGTTATGTACAGCAGTATATAGAGAGTCATCCCGGAGACAGCGGCATCATTTACTGCGCCACCCGCAAGAATGTGGAGAAGGTGCATGAGGCTCTGCTGGCCAGGGGCATTGCCGCAGCCAGGTACCATGCGGGACTGACGGCCCAGGAGCGCAGTGAGAACCAGGAGGATTTTATCTACGACAGAAAACCGGTTATCGTGGCCACCAACGCTTTCGGCATGGGCATCGACAAATCCAATGTGCGCTATGTACTCCATTTCAACATGCCCCAGAGTATGGAAAACTATTACCAGGAGGCGGGCCGGGCAGGCCGTGACGGTGCGGCATCGGAGTGTATTATGCTCTACTCCGGTCAGGACGTGATGGTAAACCAGTATTTGCTGGACAACAAGGCTCCCAACGAGGAATTGGGCCCGGAGGAGAACGCGCTGGTGCGGGAGCGGGACAGCCAGCGGCTGCAGAGCATGGTGGGATATGCCCGCTCCACCAACTGTCTGCGAAAATATATTCTGGAATATTTCGGGGAATACGGTCTGCAGCGCTGTGAGAACTGTTCTGTCTGCCGGGGGGAATATGAGGAGCAGGACTGCACGGAGCAGGCCCGGCAGGTCGTCACCTGCATTCTGGAACTGCGCCAGCGCTACGGCGTCAATGTGGTGGCCGGAACGCTGCACGGAGACAAGCGCTCCAAACTGCTGGCTCTGGGGGCGGACCGCTGCTCCACCTACGGCGTCTTACAGGCCCTGTCCGAGGACCGAATCAAACGGATCATTCGGGAACTGGAGGAACGGGAATATCTGGAGTCCACGCCGGACAAATATGCCGTCCTCAAAGTCTGCGCCAGGGCCCAGGACCTGCTGGAGGGCAGCGACTCCCTGATCCTGCGTTTTGCCAGGGAAGAGGAAAGTGCTGCTGCCAGAACCCGGAAAGCCCGTAAGTCGGATGTGCTGAACAGCAGGGGGCTGGAGCTTTTCGATGTGCTTAAGAAACTGCGGATGGAACTGGCCCGGGAGGGCGGCGTACCTCCTTATATGGTGTTCAGCGACAAGACCCTCACCGATATGTGTATCCGCCTGCCCTTTGACAAGGGAGAGATGCTGCAGGTGGCGGGTGTGGGAGAGAGAAAATACGAGAACTACGGTCCGGCTTTTCTGGAGGTGGTGCGGGAATTCACCCGGGGCCGGAAGGAGAAAACCTTTTTCGGAGAGCAGGGTATGGACCGTTTTTGTTAAACTGCGGCCTCTATACGCTTATATTCCATTAGCGTGATCTGCCCCGTGTGGGAGGCGGCAAAAGTCACTTCGTCCACCCCCACCGGGTTGTGGGCATCCACATAGGGCATGAGGGTGAATGTAATATGTACCGTGGGATTGAGGGCTTGGGGGTCGGCCTGCAGCTCTTTCAGGGTTATGTAGTACCAGGACACGGTGGGAACTTCTTCTCCCTGCCCGGAGTAATAGGCCCGGCAGGCTTCCTGGATATGGGACAGATAACTGTTGACCAGGGCCACATCCGACAGGGGCAGCGAAGTCCAGTCCGAAGTATACGGAAAGGCCAGGGCGTTGTCCTCCGCCGCCTGGGATTTCCCGATGTTTTTGGTGGTGGGCAGAACGCAGATCACCAGACATGCGATGCCCAATATGGTCCGCAGTTTGATATGTAAGATTCGGTTCATGGGGGCTCCCCCTATGTGAAATTGCTTTTGTGTTATTTTATGCGGCAGCAGGCAGGAGGGTGCATGGCCTATGGGGGCGGAAAGGGCATTGCTGCTTTGTATAAAGATAAAATGTCGTGATGAAGCGGTTAGACAGGAAAAGAGAGACTTGTAAGAAAAGATTTTAGGTGAAATGTGGTCAGGATATGCTATAATTAAGTTGTTAGTCCCTCCAGTGTAAAAGAAGTTCCTTCAGGAGTGGCGCCGGTTAGAACGCAAAGCCATGGAAAGAGACATGTCATGCCATATAAAAAACAGATTATTTTCGGCATCTGCCATGCCATTGTACTAATAATGATATTTTTATCAGGCTGCGGGAAAGAAAAAGAAGAGGGCGTGGACGAAAAGGCTTTCGGCGTGGATTTTACGCAGACGCAGGCGATTCCCCGCCCTGAGCAGGTAGTCTGCGGCCGTGAGTGTGTCTGGGCTGTCACGGCTGTAAAGGGCGACTGCATTTACCGATTGGAGTATGCCTCCGGCGAAGCCGCCGCCGTTGAGATTCCGTGGCAGCAGGAGAAAGAGGAAAGCCTGATCAATATCGCGCAGAGGGACGGAACACTCTATGCGCAGGTTTATCTGCCGGAGGAAACTGTTTTTGAGATTCGAAAGTATGTGGGAGGGACCTGGCTTAAGGTCACTGCCTTTGAGGCTGTTGATGAGGAGTGGCAAAACCTGGGGAGCGGCCTTTATGTGGACTCCGAAGAAAAAGTTTATCTGGCGGGCCGGGGCAAAGTTACCCGTTTTGGAGAGGAAGGAAAACCGGAGCAGGAGTATCGGCTGGGCGGAGATGCCCGCTTTTTCCTGGAGAATGAAGAAGGCGTCGTGGAATGCGTGGCTGTGACGAAAAAAGGAATTGCCTTATATTGTCTGCAGGAAGACCAGGCGGAGAAACAATGGGACCTGGAGGCCTATACGCTGCGCCCCGTTGGCCTGACTGGTTCAGATGAGGGGCTGCTGTGCCTGGCCCCGGAGGAGGAACTGCTGTTTGTCGATAAAGGCAGCGGCAGGTTGTTGGCCCGTTCCGATCTGACAGCCTGTGGGGTTTCCTCTGTTTTGGCGGGGACCTATGACCCGCAGGAGGAAAGCCTGCGGCTCTATGGGAAGGAAAGCGGCGGGAATCTGTGCTATAGTCTGTTGAGTCACCGGGACAACTTCGGGGAACAGCGTGCCGAACTGGTCTATGGAACCATGCGATACATGGGGGTCACGGAGGAAGTACAGGCGGCGATCATGGAATTCAACCGAACCAATGAGGATTATTATATCAAGATTAGGAATTATAATACCATGCGGGGGCCGGAGGACCAGGAGTGGAACTGGTGGGATGATTTGCTCCGGCTGCAGGCAGACATGGCTGGCGGGAACGCGCCGGATCTCATTGAAATGGCGGGACTGGGACGTTATAAGTCCTACGCCGGGAACGGTTATCTGGAGGATCTGACCCCATATCTGGAGCAGTCCCCCTATGGAGATGACCTGATCTGGAACGTGCTGAACGGTTTTAAAGTGAACGGGGGTCTGTATCTTATGACACCGCATTTTGCGGTGAGCGGTGTTGTAATAAACCCGGAATATGCCGGGATGGCCGAACAATGGAATACCGGGGCGTTGTATGAGATGATTGAGATAAATCAGTGGGAAAAATCTCTTTATATCGGCTCCCGTAATCCGTCGTATTTGTTGGAGTATCTGATGCGCGGCATGTTAAACGACTTTGTGGACTGGGAGAAACGGGAAGCCTCGTTTGAGACGGAGGAATTCTTAAAGATACTGGCGCTGTGCAGGGAGAGCGGGAAATGGGCAGGGACGGACTTGCCTTCAGGGGAATACCGGGAACTGCAGGAAGGCTTGCTGGTGGGCGAGGCTTATCTGTACAGCTATAGCGCCTATTTGAACTATGTGGATGTATTTGGCAGACAATGCAGGGTCTATGGTTTTCCCAACGCTGCCGGGCAAGTATACGGAGTGCATATGCAGAGCGACAGCTGCGCCATCTATGCGGGGAGCCGACACAAAGAAGGAGCCTGGGCCTATATTGAAAGCCTTCTTGGGGAAACGAATCAGATGGGGAGCGGATATGAGTTTCCCATTTGCAGTTCCTGGCTGAAGGCGTTGGAAAAGACGGAGAGAAAGGATGTCATAATCGTAAACCATTTGGAAGAGCAACTGACAGAGGCTCAGATCCAGATGATAAATGATGTGATCTACCAGGGCGAGTTTGTGTATATGGAGGTGGATTCCTATATCCGCAGTATTCTGCAGGAAGAGGCGGCGGCTTATTTCGCAGGGGACAAGACCGCAGAGGAGACGGCCCGCGTTATCCAGAGTAAGGTGCAGCTTATTTTAGAGGAATAGGACGGAAGGGCGGACATATGCATGGCGCCCAGGGGCTTGCGTCCCGGGAGGAGAGAGATATGATAAGGGAAAAAGAAGGGATATTCCTGCTGGAAACCAGGCACAGTTCGTACCTGTTTGAGGTCATGGAGACAGGACATCTGGAGCATCTGTACTATGGTAGAAGGATCCACCCGGGGGACGGGGCGGCGCTGCGGGAAAAACATGCCTTCGCGCCGGGCAATGGGATCTATTATGACGACAAACACAGGCATTTCAGCCTGGAGGATGTCTGCCTGGAGATGTCCTCTTATGGAAAGGGGGATATCCGGGAGCCCTTTATAGAAATAGTACATGAGGACGGCAGCTTTACTTCGGATTTTCTCTACGATTCCTTTTCCATTACGGATACAAAACCGGCGTTTGCCAACCTGCCCGGCTCCTACAGCGAGGATGGAAAGGTGGAGCATCTGCTGGTGACGCTGAAAGACCGGGGATATGGCCTGACCCTGGAACTGCATTATTATGTATATCCGGAATGCGATGTGATCACCAGAAGCGCCAGGCTTGTGAACCAGGGGGAACACCCGGTGACACTGAAGCGGCTTATGAGCCTGCAGCTGGATTTTGCCGCCCGGGATCTGGTGTTCACCACCTTTACCGGCGAGTGGGCCAGGGAGATGAAGCGAACGGACATTCCCATGGGAGCGGGCAGGCATGTAAATGCCTCCTATGCCGGGGTGTCTTCCAGCAGGGCCAATCCCTTTGTGATGCTCTCCGGGGAACACACCACGGAGGACGCAGGGGACTGCTATGGATTCAATCTGGTCTACAGCGGCAATCACTACGAGGCGGTGGAGGTCAGCGGTTTCGGAAAAACCCGTTTTGTGGCGGGGATTAATCCCCAGTCCTTTTCCTGGGAACTGAGCCCGGAAGAAGCCTTTGAGACGCCGGAGGCGGTGATGACCTTTTCCCATCAGGGATTCAATGACATGAGCGGACATATGCACCGTTTTGTCAGGGAACACATCGTGCGGGGAACCTGGAAGAAAAAGCTGCGGCCCGTACTGCTGAACAGTTGGGAGGCAGCCTACTTTGACATCAATGAGAGGAAGCTGCTGCGCCTGGCCCGGGCGGGAAAAGAGGCGGGGGTGGAACTCTTCGTTATGGATGACGGCTGGTTTGGGGAGCGCAGGGATGATACCCGTTCCCTGGGAGACTGGTATGTGAACGAAAAGAAACTTCCCGGCGGGCTGAGGGGAATCTGTGAGAAGGTGAGAGCCCTGGGGCTGGAGTTCGGCATCTGGGTGGAGCCGGAGATGGTGAATGTGGAGAGCGGGCTGTACCGGGCACATCCGCAGTGGACCCTGGACATCCCCGGCAGGCCCCATTCCGAGGGGCGCAATCAGCGCATTCTGGATCTGGGCAATTCGGAGGTGCAGGCATACATCATCGAGGAGATGAGCAAGGTGTTCTCCTCGGCGGAAATCAGCTATGTGAAATGGGATATGAACCGCATATTTTCGGATGTCTATGCCAAGGATCTGGAACCCCGGGAGCAGGGAAAGGTGTTTCACCGCTATGTGTGCGGCCTGTACCGCTGCATGAAGGAATTGACGGAGCGCTTTCCGGCAATTCTGTTTGAGGGATGCAGTTCGGGGGGTAATCGATTTGACTTGGGGATACTGGCGTATTTTCCCCAGATCTGGGCCAGCGACAATACCGATGCCCTGTGCCGGGCGGAGATTCAGAACGGGTACAGCTACGGCTATCCCATGTCCACGGTCAGCGCGCATGTGTCCGCCTGCCCCAACCACCAGACCCTGCGGGTCACACCTTTGGAGACCCGCTTCCATGTGGCGGCCTTCGGTGTCTGCGGCTATGAGTGCAATTTCTGCGATATGGGAAAAGAGGAATTGGCGGCGGTAAAAGCGCAGATCGCTCTCTATAAACAATGGCGGGAAGTTCTGCAGTTCGGCGATTTTTACCGGGGCAGGAGTTTCGGGACCGGCGGGCACAGCGCCATCAGCCCGGGCAGTTCCAATACCATGGAGTGGACCTGTGTGTCCCCGGATCGGAAGAAGGCGGTGGGGATGCTGCTTCAGAAGCTGGTGGTGCCCAACGATTCTTACGCCTGTTACCGGGCCAGGGGACTGGAGGAGGAGAGTTGCTACCATTTCTACAACCGCAGCCTGCAATACAATCTGAAAGCCTTCGGCGGACTGGTGAATATGATTGCGCCCATTCACATCCGACAGGGCTCCCTGGTGGAAGAGATCGCCTCCAGGCTGGTGAAACTGGAGGGGGAGACGGAGGACTGCCTGGTATATGGGGATGAACTGATGTACCATGGCGTAAAGCTGAAACAGGCCTTCGGATCCGTGGGATACAGCAGTGAAGTGCGAATCTACCAGGATTTCGGTTCCAGAATGTATTTTATGGAGTGTGCGGAACGCTAAACCAGCATATTCCCGTAGAGCGCACTGCTGCAGGAAGGGACGCTCAGCGGCCCTTCCTGTAGCACCAGGCTGTGCGCACGAAGGGAGTATGCGGAACTCAAAACAGCATACACCCGTAGAGTGCACTGCTGCAGGAAGGGACGCTTTGCGGCCTTTCCTGCAGCACCGGGCTGTGCGCACGAAGGGGGTATGCGGAACTCAAAACAGCATACACCCGTAGAGTGCACTGCTGCAGGAAAGGACGTTTCGCGGCCCTTCCTGCAGCACCGGGCTGTGCGCGCGAAGGGGGTATGCGGAACTCTATTAGGAGAATGGACATGGATAACGAAAAGCAGACCAAGAAAAATCTGATGTATTTTCCTCTGGGAACAGTGGGGCGGGACGCGGTGTACTGTCTGATCAACAGCTACCTGCTGACCTTTGTATTATTCACGCATTCCCTGGACGGGGCCCAGCTTGCGGCGGTGACGGGGATCATGATCGCGGCCCGGGTGTTTGACGCCCTCAACGATCCCATTATGGGCAATATCATTGAGCGCACCCGGTCCAAATTCGGCAAATTCAAGCCCTGGCTGTTGGCGGGGGGCCTGTCCACCTCGGTGGTGATCTATCTGCTGTTTAATGTCAGGCTGCAGGGATGGAGTTTTGTGTGGTTTTTTGCCCTGTTGTATTTTGGCTTCAGCATTACCTATACCATGAGCGATATCTCTTACTGGGGCATGATCCCGGCCCTGGGCTCCGATGCCAATGCCCGGAACCAGTTTACCTCCAGAGCCACGCTCTTTGCCGGCATCGGCAGCACGCTGGCGGCCATTCTGATTCCTCTTTTTACGGCGGGTTCAGGGGCCATCGGCGGCAGCACGGCGGTGGCCTACGGATGGATTGCTCTGGCGATTGCCATATTGGGGCCGCTGTTTATCCTTTTTCCTCTGCTTGGAGTGCGGGAGCATCGGGAGAGCAGCCTGCCGGCAGAGCGGGAAAAGTTTTCCCTTTTACAGGTATTCCGCACCATCGTCCGCAATGACCAGCTGGTGTGGGTCTCGGTGATCTTTCTGATCCAGCAGGTGGGAAACGGTCTGGTGATCGGAGGAATCGGTTCCACTTACATTTATTTTACCTTTGGCTACAACGGCGGGCTGTATTCCCTGTTTACCACGGTGGGCATGGCGGCCACGGCCTTTCTGATGATTTTTTATCCGGCCATCTCCCGGCGTATCCACAGGAAAAAACTGATGGGTGTCATGGCGGTGATTTCCGTCGCAGGCTATGGAATGATGCTGGGTTCACTGGCGGTTCCGGGAACCGGCATGGGCAGGTTCTGGCTGCTGGTGCTGGGGTATATGCTGTCCAATTTTGGCCAGTACTGCTATTATCTGATCATGATGATTTCCATTATGAACACGGTGGAGTACAATGAATACAAATTCGGCACCAGAGACGAGGGAATTATCACGTCCCTGCGTCCCTTTATCACCAAGATGAGTTCCGCGCTGATCGTGGCCATTACCTCCGCCGCATATCTGCTCTTTGGCGTCACCGGCTATACCAATCGGATTTCCGATCTGGAGCAGCAATGCGCCCAGGGGCTGCTCTCCGAGGAAGAGAAACTGGCTCGGATATCCCAGGTGATTTTCGGGGCGGAAGGCGCCCAGGCCGGCGTCTCGGCGGGACAGAGCGCGGGGCTGATGATTGCCATGACGGTACTTCCCTGTGCGCTGATGCTGCTTTCTTACTTCTTATATAAAAAGAAGTATCGGCTGGACGAGGAGTTGTATGACAAGATCTGCGGGGAACTGAATCGGAACTGAGGAGGCTGGGATGATGAGTGAACTTTTGGAATTTGCCGACAGAGAGGAATTCAGAAACTGGCTTTCTGAGCACTGCCTGTCAAGCGACGGCGTATGGCTGCTGTTTGGCAAAGCCGGCGGGCCGAAAACAATTAAGGCGGGAGAGGCGCTGGAAGAAGCTCTCTGTTTTGGATGGATAGACGGCCAGATGCAAAGCATGGACGATAAAACCTACAAAAAGTATTTTTCCATGCGCAGGGAGAAGAGCAAATGGTCCGAGAAAAATAAGGCATTGGCCCAAAGTCTTGAAGAGCGGGGGCTGATGACGGATTTCGGCAGAAAGAAAATGGAGGAAGCCAGGAAGAACGGTCAATGGGACGCCCCGAAATCCACGGCGGTAACGGAGGAACAGATTGCCAGGCTTTCCGAACTGCTGCAAGGATATGAGCCTGCCTGCACCAATTTCCGGGCCATGTCCCCGTCGGTAAAGAAAACCTACGCCCGGGCGTATTTTGACGCTAAGACAGACGCCGGGCGGGAAAAACGGATGGCCTGGATGGTGGACCGGCTCAATAAGAACCTGAAACCCATGTAAGAGCGGGGAAGACGATCCAAAATGAAGGCAGCGGACAGAATTGAGACATGGCGGCGGGGTAATTGCCGGAGGGAGGAAGATTGAAAATTAAAATTTTCAATCGCGGGATTTGTGTCTGG